>Ga0208335_1000608_pt1 | contig 12473 bp, 11 predicted proteins | sample DeeseametaMP0759_FD_184202 | JGI IMG/M metagenome (GOLD analysis project Ga0208335, IMG submission 184202) | Marine microbial communities from the Deep Atlantic Ocean - MP0759 (SPAdes) | ecosystem: Environmental > Aquatic > Marine > Oceanic | place: West of Cape Town, South Africa, South...
TGCAGACTTAAAAGCTCGTAATTGCGCAAGACCACTTGGTCCAGCACCGATTATTGCTATTTTCTTGTCCATATTCTATTCCTTGTTGTATAAAGTCTCATGGCATTATTGTGACACCATGAACCAAAATAAGTATCACCAATAATAATTTGTGATCACAAAAGTTGTTGGTCGTAAGTATACTCAAATATCTATATGAATCAAGTAATATTTGATAAATACTTTATTATTTTGATTTTTGTGATCACAAATATAAGCAGGAAAGCGCCAAACTGAGCTTGTTTGCACATGCAACAGCGCCACTCTATTTGCGACTAAAAAGAGAAAATAAAAGGAGGGGTAGAGATTAAAAGGATGGAGTTTAGATTTTACTCTAAAAGTTCGAAAGCGCTGATTACGCTATCGGAAATATCAGCAATTCGCTTGTTTTTATCCATTGCCATTTTTCTAAGAGACTGATACGCCTCATCTTCGTTGATTTTTTTGTGCTTCATCAACAAGCCTTTGGCTTTTTCAACCGCTTTACGCTCAGCCAACTGCGAGCGTGTGGCATCCAACTCGTCCTTTAGGGCCTGGAACTCTCTAAAGCGAGCAATGGCAACGTCGATAATGGGCTGTACGCGGTTTTCTTCAAGACCGTCAACGATATAGGCATTCACGCCTGATTTAATCGCTGTGCCCGCCATTTGATCGCCAGAGCTCTCTGTAAACATAACAATCGGTTTTGGCTTTGTCTTATTAACATCGCGAAGATTAGCAAAGACTGCCTCATCCGGTATGTCAGCATTGATAATCACTACATCTGCATGGGTTATTTCATTACTACTTGCAAGATTTTCGCTACCCTCCAGTCGACAGATCACTTCATGACCCTTGTCTTGTAATGCACGACGAAGAATGGCTGAACGGCCCATATTCTGGTCAACTAAAATAATTTTTAATGCTTCTGGATTCATTGTTAGATTGATTCATATTTCATAAAATACCAGCTGTGTAATATACCCCATTCATACTAAAAAGTCCTTAGCTTGTGGCTCTATATTTTAAAAAAATGGGGGTATTTCACCCCCATTAACACACTGACTTTGGTTATTTTGTTACAAATTCCGGGTAAGCTTCCATGCCACACTCGGAAATATCTACACCAGCATCTTCCTCATCTGCAGATACACGGATACCCATCACTGCTTTAAGAATCATCCATAACACCAATGATGCGCCAAACACCCAAACAAATATTGTTGTTGCACCAATAAGCTGACCAACAAAACCAACATCACTATTTGTTAATGGCACTGCCAATAGGCCCCATAGGCCAACGACACCATGGACTGAAATCGCACCCACTGGATCATCAATTCTTAGCTTTCGATCTAGGATAACAATTGAGAAAACAACAATCAGTCCGCCAACCGCACCAATCAGTGTTGCCACTAAAGCACTTGGTGTATCTGGACCAGCAGTAATTGCCACCAATCCTGCTAAGGCACCATTGAGGGCCATCGTTAGATCCGCCTTACCGAACCAAGCTTTTGCCAACAACAGTGCTGCAATGACACCACCCGCTGCTGCTGCATTGGTATTGACAAACACCATGGCTACTGCATCTGCGCTCTCTTTACTGGCCATTGCCAATACCGAGCCGCCATTAAAGCCAAACCAACCCATCCATAAGATAAATGTGCCCAAAGTTGCTAATGGTAAATTTGCGCCCAACATTGGCTTAGAATTGCCTTTGTTGTCATACTTGCCTTTACGTGGGCCCAATATCAGTACACCTGCAAGTGCTGCAGAAGCACCAGCCATATGCACAATGCCAGAACCAGCAAAATCATAAAAGCCAAAATCCCCTAGGTTAAACAAGCCAAATACATCTTGTCCACCCCATGTCCACGAACCTTCCAGTGGATAAATAACGGTAGTAAAGATGATGGCAAAGACAAAAAACGTAAACAACTTCATACGCTCGGCTACAGCTCCTGAGACTATAGACATTGCCGTTGCTACAAATACCACCTGAAAGTAGAAGTCCGCGGCATTTGAATAAGTCTCACCTTCACCACTAATACCTTCTAGAAGCACGCCACCGTCATACATCAAATCATACCCATAGACCATATACATAGTACAAGCAATAGCAAATAAGCCAATGTTCTTAGTTAAAATCTCAGCAGTGTTCTTGCTTCGAACAAGTCCAGCTTCCAACATGGAAAAGCCTGCCGCCATCCACATTACCAATGCACCCATCACTAAAAAGTAAAAAGTATCAATGGCATACTGTAATTCCAATATTTGATTTTCCATAATGCCCCCTTACACCGCGTCAGGGCCAGTTTCACCCGTACGAATACGGATCACTTGCTCTAAACTTGAAACAAAAATCTTGCCATCGCCGATTTTTCCGCCATTGACTTTACACATATCAATAATTGTCTCAATGACTTGCTCAACTCGCTCATCTGTGATGGCAATTTCTAATTTTACTTTTGGCAAAAACTCCACCACAAATTCAGAACCGCGGTAAAGTTCCGTTTGGCCTTTTTGGCGGCCAAATCCTTTTACCTCAGTTGCAGTGATGCCCGTGATTCCAATTTCAGAAAGACCCTCTCTAACACTGTCCAGCCTTTTTGGCTGAATAATTACTGTTACCATTTTCATATTTTTCTCCTAACAACAAAAACAAAAAAGCCCGGCATCCACAACACGCATTGGGACAACAGGCTTCTATACCAGGGATTCTCTACTTTGAGATGGACGAAAAAAAACGTTTATTTCAGTTTAAAGAAAATTAAACTCAAATAAACGCCATCGTTTTAAACAGGAACCATCGTCGGCTGCTGTTGTGTGCTATTGTACAGATTTATTCACATAATAGTGAATCATTTTCAATTTTTAACAAATACTCAGATTCTTTTAAGATGACAACACCCTGTTTTTTTGCTGAATTAAGCTTAATTACACCAACATTTTCACCAATAATTAGAAAATCAGTTTTACTATTCACGCTCGTTGCCACTTTAATACCAAGAGACTTAGCTTGCTTCTGTAAAGCAGCACGAGGGTAACTCATCTTGCCAGTAAAGACAATCTTTTTATTGAAAAACGGATGATCAGAATCGGCAGAGTTGCTTTTTAATTGAGTTGGCTCCAGTACAAATCCGAATGCTTTCAAGGTTTGGAACTCTTCTTTAATTTCTTCTAAGCCCTCAATAATAAGCTTAGCTGTTATCTCAGCAAAACCATCCATGTAGATAATATCATCAACAGATAAGTTAAAGATTTCACCCAAAGGTTTATTTTTCAAAAGATTTTCACAGTTACCCATTCCAAGCCTCAAAACACCGAAGGCCGCCAAAAACCGCCAATCCTCAATACTTTCTTCTTTTGATCTTTTGAGCTGGTCCAGTAAGTTGTTTGATGTTTTATCACCAAAACCCATTACTGTTAAATTGCTATGAGACAGGTGATAAATTTCACTTATTTTGCTAATATTGTTTTCATAAAGCTTTTGTATACTTGCCAAACCAAAGCCATCATTATTGGCTAATATTTTAAAGAAATACGCCATGCGACCAATAATTTGATCGGGACAATCGTCATGATTAAGACACATTAAAAAATCGGATTCCCATGTTAACTCACTTTGGCAACTCGGACATGATTCAGGTATTGACACCTCTGCACTCTTTAAAACTTTAATAATCTTTGGAATCACTAAACCACTACGAGTTAATTCAACAATACTGCCCGCACCCAAACCTTGCTCTTTAACTAATCCATAATGATGGCCAGTAGCACGATAAATGGTTGCACCACTGAGTTGGGTTGGCTCTAATTCTGCCACAGGTGTGATCTTACCTGTTCTACCCACCTGGGCAGTAACTGACAATACGCGCACTTGTGCCTTATCCTTATTCTCTTTAAAGGCAATCTGCCAACGATGAAATTTTCTATTCGAGCCCATGTGACTCTTCAATTGTTCATTAGTGAGTTCAAAAACAACACCATCAACATCAAAATCTACACCACTCTCAAGCTCGCTTACAATACTTTGAAAATGTGCGCTAAACGATTCAATATCTCCAGACCAACTGGGCAATTGAGAAAAGGGTACAAAAAGAGCGGCCTTATCGGCAATAGCTTGAGAAGCATATTTGTCAAGCGCTTTTTCTTTTATTAAGCTTGCCTGAAAATTTCTTGGGTATTCAAAGTTCTGGCTAAGGTGCGACTCAAAATAGCTCTTTTTAACAACAATTTCACCAGGACCCTGGCCTCTTGCTGAATCGTTATAAACACTCAGTCCTCGTTCAAACACTCGAGAAATATCACTGCCCTTATTGCCATCACCCCTCGTATACAAGCGATTACCATCATCATAACCGGCAAAGCCATCAAGCTTAGCAGTACCCTTAATTTGGATGGCCTCTAACGAAAGATTGATCTCTATAGAGGCCTTATTAATCCTATCGAGCCATTTTAGAATTTCATCCCAAGTATAGGCCTTATCGGTAGAAAGCATTCTTTCAGGAAGTTTTACTTTTTCTTCTGAAAAGCCTTCGTTTTCAGGCTCGGGGCGGATGAATAAAAAGTGATCAGGTGTCCTTTTTAATAGCTCAGCCAAAAAAACAAAATCGTAGTCTTGGTCACTTACTATAGGCTTACCATCGCGGTAGCGCTGATTGGCAAAAATACAGAACTCAGCCAATTCATCGTCTGATAAATCGACCAGTAAAAGACTTTGGTTTGCTATATTTTGAATTTTATGATCAGTCAACATCGATTAGTTGTTGTGCTTATCTCTATATAAACTCAACAGCTAGAATTGATTGGAAATCTCTTTAAAGAAAATAAAACTGTAATCAATTGTTTTTTGCTCGTCCGCTTCACTGAGATCATAAAAAATGACTTGAGAGCCTTCTTCTCGTTGCTTGACGATAAGCTGAATAGAAATATTTTCTGCACTCATGCCTATCAATTTCGAGAAAAAACCACCTTCTTTTGTTCTAACGAGATTGACATAGTAGCTTTTCTCAATTGCATCACTGTCCTCAATATCAACACCTAACTCATCCAAAGCCCAGCCCAAGTGCGCCCATGATTTAGCCGAATCAAATGGTAAAACAAGTGCTGCATAGCCATTCTCAGTCGTATAAACCGAAACTGGCAATTTATCACCCTTCGCTGTATCTTTAATTTTATTGATGGCCTCAGATTGATCACTACCAAGAAAAACCATCAGCCTAAGAAGCATTTCCGTTTCTAGTTCAGCATCTTTCGCACGTGATTGCCATTGCGTGTTTTTATCTGCCGCCACTTCTTCGATTGAAGTTAAAGAAAGGTAAACTTCTGAGCTGTTTTTATCGTCAGTTGCTTCAATGCGAATTCTATATTTATCGGCAATTGGTAGTGCAGCTTTTGCTTTTAAGATGCCTGAAAACATCGATCTAAAAACGCCAATTGACGAGTCGGGAACATCTGGATTGCTTTCGAGAAACTCAGTTTCTATAATGCCGATTGCCTCATTTTCCTTATTAATCGTAAAGCCAAACGACTTTAAGAATTTTTTAGCTAATGGCCAGACATCACTTGGCGACTTACCAACCAACAACCATCTACGATAAGCATCCCGCTTAACTTCAATGTTAGTAACTTTGACCAATTGCACTTCAGTAGAATTATCACTTAGGATGTTGCTAGTGCTAATTACAAAATCGCCTTGAGAGTCGGGACTGGTTAAATCTGGCGGGATAATGAGATCTGTGATCTCCCCTTTCTCTCCTTGGTAATTAATAACTCGAGCGCCAAGCGCCTCATCATCAGAACCAGAAAATGATGAGCAGCCCGTTAGAAAAACGACTGACAATAAAACGATTGAGTATTTGATATTTTTCATAGTAAATTTAGTTTTTGTAGGTCTGCAGCAAGTATAGCTTGGCAATCATTAGATAACACAGTCAGTGGCAAACGAATGCCTGTGCCACATTTTCCCATTTTGTGTAACGCCCATTTGACTGGAATTGGGTTGGACTCGAGGAATAAATGATCGTGCAGTATGCTAATCGTCTCATTAAGCGCTCTTGCTTCGTCAGCTTTACCAGCCATAGCTAATAAATACACCCTTTGCAATTCAGCCGGCACAACATTTGCAGTCACTGAAATACCGCCGTGACCACCCAGTAATATAAACTCCACCGCCGTGGCATCATCACCCGTTAACAATAAAAAATCCTTAGGGCAACGCGCTACCAATTCTTTAGCCACTGACAAGTCGCCAGTCGCATCTTTAATACCAATAATATTGTCAATCTCAGAGAGACGTACAGTGGTATCAACTGACATATCAACAGCTGTTCTGCCTGGGACATTGTACAATAATTGAGCAATATCTACACTCTCAGCAATCGATTTATGATGCTGATACAAACCTTCTTGAGTCGGTTTATTGTAATACGGAGTGACCAACAAACAAGCATCAGCGCCAATTCTTTTTGCTTCTCGAGTAAGCTCAATCGCCTCAGAGGTTGAGTTTGCACCCGTACCAGCAACGACTGGAATTCTTCCTGCAGCGTAATTAATCGTGTGCTCGACCAAATGAATGTGCTCAGGCACTGCTACAGTTGCAGATTCACCAGACGTGCCAACCGACACAATTGCTGTTGTGCCAGCATCAACATGAAAATCAATTAAACCTTCCAGTGCTGGATAATCGACAGAACCATCATCGTGCATAGGTGTAATAATAGCAACGGTTGAACCGTAATAAGTGCGGGGACTAGACATAAATCAAATAAATAAATGGATTGAGAGAGATCTTTTCATAAATCATTTTAAAATAAATAAAATCCCACTATCAAATCTAAAATGGTTTATACAAAGGTCTCTTAGGTAATTATATACGATTGAAGGCTTAATAAGCATTGAAGCAGTGGGCAAAAGCAATGCTAATCGCCAATTAAGTCGGGGCGCTTTAATTTTGTTTTTTGTATCGATTGCTGTAGGCGCCAAGCGTCTATTTTGGCTTGGTGGCCACTGAGCAGAACCTCGGGCACACTCTGCCCGTCAACCACTTCGGGTCGCGTGTAGTGCGGATGATCTAAGAGATTATTGGTAAAAGAGTCTTTGAGTGACGATTCATTACCCAGAACACCGGGTAAGCGCCGACTAATAGCATCGATCAACACCATCGCCGCCAGCTCACCACCACTGATCACATAATCACCAATAGAGACTTCCATATCCACGTCATTTTCAATCACTCTCTCATCAACACCTTCGTAGCGCCCACATAAAAAAGTAATAGAGTCCAGATCAGACAGCTCCTCGACCAATTTCTGATTGAGTTTTTTTCCTTGAGGGGAAAGATAAACAACCTTAGTATTCGGTGAACTCTCTTTTATGACACTCAGACAATCACGTATAGGCCTCACCTGCATAACCATGCCTGCACCACCGCCATATGGCTTGTCGTCTACATTTCTATATTGATTGTCACTAAAATCTCTTAACTGCCAAGTTTTCAGAGAAATAATAGATTTTTTGATCGCCCTTGCAATGACGCCTTCATCTCTAATGGCAGAAAACATGTCTGGAAAAATAGTAATGATATTAAATGAGATCTTTACATTAGTCATTTTAAAATTTGCTGAGTGATAAAAATGAGATAAAAATTTGTAAAAATTTAATATTAATAGCAATAGCTATTAATGAGGATTTTTCTGCATTTTTTACCATTTTCCGCCTCAGCCCTTTGGGATGGGGAATTTTTTCCATTTTTCTGCGTTAATTTTTTTCGCAAGACAATAAGTAGGGCTTAAAAAAATATGCCCTGTAAAACAAAAAAAATACCGCCATCAAATCTAAAATGGCTAATGCAAAGGTCTCTAAATTGCATGATGGATTTATTTGTCTATTTATCAGACACTTAGACAAGAATATTTTTCAAAACTTGGCGATAAACAAGTGTCAAGTTTTCTAAATCGTCCACAGAAACACATTCATTAATCTGATGAATGGTTGCATTTAACGGGCCTAATTCCACTACCTGAGTATCCATTTGCGAAATAAAACGCCCATCAGAAGTACCGCCCGAAGTTGACAACTCCGCCTCAATCCCGTTGATATCTCTAATCGCATCAACACAAGCATTAACCAAAGCCCCTCTAGGAGTTAAGAATGGAAGACCAGAATGCTGCCATTCAATGTCATAATCTAGGCGATGCTCATCTAAAATCTGAAGCACTCGATCTTTGATTTGCTCAAACGTGGTCTCTGTTGAATAACGAAAATTAAATACCACCTCAACCTCACCCGGAATAACGTTGGTCACCCCCGTACCTGAGTGAATATTGGAAAACTGAAATGAAGTCGCTGGAAAATATTCATTGCCGTTATCCCAAGCCTCATTGCAAAGCGCGTGTAACGCCGGTACAGCAAGGTGAATTGGATTATTGGCTAGTTGCGGATAGGCAATATGGCCTTGCTTGCCTTTGATGGTTAAAAAAGCATTTAACGAACCCCTTCTGCCATTTTTTATAACGTCACCCAAAGTGTCTGTCGACGAAGGCTCGCCTACTAAACAATAATCAACCTTTTGATTGTTTTTCTGTAAATATTCAACCACTTTAACCGTGCCGTTAATCGCCGGCCCCTCTTCGTCAGAAGTGATTAAAAACCCGATTGTTCCAGGATGATTTGGATGCTCAGTAACAAAGTGCTCTGTAGCAACCAGCATAGAGGCTAACGAACCTTTCATGTCCGCAGCGCCACGACCATAAAGCATGCCGTCGATAATTGTTGGTTCAAACGGTTTGGTCTTCCACTGAGATTCAATACCAACTGGCACAACATCTGTATGCCCCGCAAAGGCAAAAACCGGGTCAGACGAACCGTGCGTTGCCCAAAAATTTTTAACCCCACCGAAAGGTAGTGAGTGAATGGTAAAGCCAATTTTCTCAAGACGCTCAATCATCATTGATTGACAACCTTTATCCTCAGGCGTTACCGAAGCTCTACTGATTAAAGCTTTTGCTAATTCTGTTGTTTCACTCATATTTACCACTCAGCAAATTTTTATATAATTTATACAAGGATCTCATTCTACCTGTAAATCCACTATTCGAGTCTCAGTAAGCGACATGACATCGCTGACAATCTCAATATCATCCGCTTGTTTCATGGCCATACCGGTGCTTGAAATTCGAACAACAACAAGCACATCTGTTGACTCTGAAAGTTTGACTGATAATGAGTCCGCATCACTCAAAAAAACAACACCGTTAAAGTCTTTAAGCTGAATTTTTTTAATGGCAATTGGTATTGCCGAGCCCTTAAGAGCTTTGGCGTAAACCATCAAATAATCCTGATCTGATCGCAACTCCAACACGTCTTCAGAAATGTTCAGGTTAATTGTTAAGGTGAAATCATTCACTGATTTGAAATTACTTAAGGTATTAAGAGCACCTTCAATAACAACCCTATCTGGGTGGTCAGCTGGTAATAAATACAAAGCCTTTTGCCAAGATTTCTCTGCCAAAAGTAAGTCGCCATCATTCGCCGCAACAATACCCAACAAATAAAGCACATGAACAGAATCAGGGTCAACTTCTAGCGCCCGATCAATGAATGACTGCGGTGCACCCGAGAAATCACCCTCTTGGGTTGAGGCAACTACACTGGCATATTGCAGCAACATATCAATATCGTTTGGAATTAACGAGTAGGCCTTTTCAAATGACATTAAAGCCTTATCCGTATTACCCAAATTAAACTCAGCCAAGCCCAGCATTGACCAAGCCTTGCCATTTTCTGGGTTGTTATCTAGGTGTGTTTTTAAAGACGCCACACTTTGTTCTAAACTTAAACTTGGCGACATCTCAATAACAGCACTAGACCCATGTTTTGGCGCCAATTGTGCATAGGTAAGTACAGAGACAATGGCAATAATAGAACTGAGCGCAATCGCCCATTGCAGCGGATTGATTGCGACACTGTCGCCAGAATCTTGAGATAGTTCATTGGCAAGTGTATGGGTGATTTCATCCTCTGCCTCTTGGTACAAGGACATACTCATCAAACCCTTTGTTACATCGTCGGCTAATTCCTGTTTTTTTTGCTTACCAATAGCAACATTAGAGGCATCATCACTGATGTTGACTTTTAGTGGTCGATAGAGGAAATAAGCGACAAAGCCACTTGAGGCTAAAATCAATAACAAGAATTGCCACTCAAAACTCATGACTTCACCTTTAATCGATAGCGCCTATCAAAGGCGGCAAGCAATGCGCCAAGTGCAATCATAATGCCGCCCAGCCAAATCCAACGCACCATAGGCTTGTAGTAAATACGCATACTCCAGTTACCATTACCAAGCGACTCACCCAAAGCGACATACAAGTCCCGAGCAAGTGATGGGTCAATTGCAGCTTCAGTCATTGGCATGCCGGTTTGGTAAAGGCGCTTTTCGGGTGACAACTCAATAGTATCCTCTCCATCTATCACGCTCACACTACCCTTAAAGCCTTGATAATTCTGTGCATTAAACTGCTCTACACCGTTCAAAGTAAAGGCATAACCTGCAATATTTTGAGGTTCGCCAATGGTCATTTTCAGATCTCTCTCGACACCCATTTGCGTGGTGACAGTCGCGCCAAGAATAAAAACACCAATGCCCAGGTGAGCAACAATCATGCCCAGAAAGGCGAATGTTACTTGTGCTTTTGAGCGCAGCCTCTGCGTTAGCAAAAATAGTGAATGAATGGTTACCCAGGCAAACAAATAAAATGCAATTAAAACAAAAATATTGTCTGTAATAAAAAATGGCGATAAAACAACAACCAGTGCTATGCATAGCCATTCAAGGCGAAGCATTGACCAAAGTCGAGAAAATGTATCTTTTTTCCAGCGCAAAAACGGCACGATCGCCATCGCAATAATCCCAGGAATCATAATAGGCACAAATACAGCATCAAAGTATGGCGCTCCGACGGATATTTTGCCCAAATTAAGCGCATCCAAAATGAGTGGATACAATGTACCCAAAAGCACGCAAAACATTGCCGATACCAAAACAATGTTATTAACCAACAAGCCCGTCTCTCGAGAGACAAGCGAAAATTTGTTGCTTTTTTGAATGAGCGTAGAGCGCCACGAATAAAGCGCCAAAGAGCCGCCAATAACGACAATCAAAAAGATGAGAATAAACAACCCTCGCGTTGGATCTGTGGCAAATGCGTGTACAGAAGTAAGCACACCTGAACGCACAAGAAAGGTGCCAAGCAAGCTTAGGGAAAAGCCGCCAATCGCAAGCAACACTGTCCATTGCCTAAAGGCACCTCTTTTTTCACTAACACTAAGAGAGTGAATCAAAGCTGTAGCTACAAGCCATGGCATAAAGGATGCGTTCTCAACAGGATCCCAGAACCACCAGCCACCCCAGCCAAGTTCGTAATATGCCCACCAACTGCCCAGAGTAATACCAACGGTTAAAAACGCCCACGCGATCAAAGCCCATGGACGCGTCCAGCGGAGCCAAGTACTGTCCAACCTTCCTCGAATGAGTGCAGATAATACAAAAGCAAAAGGTACTGCCAAACCAACATAGCCCATATAAAGCATTGGTGGATGAATTGCTAAACCAACATCTTGCAGTAAAGGATTAAGCTCTCGACCTTCAGTTGGCGTAATGGTCAGAAGTTCAAATGGGTTTGAAGTAAAAAGCAAGAACAATAAAAACCCAACACTAACAAACCCTAGAACAACTAAAATTTGATTGACAACCTCACTGGGCACGCGTTTTGAAAAAATACTAACCGCCACACTCCAGATGGAAAGGATTAGCATCCAAAGAAGCAATGAACCCTCGTGAGCGCCCCAAACTGCGGAAAATTTAAATAAAGTAGGAAGTTGTGTATTGGAGTTTTCAGCAACGTATTTCACCGAAAAATCATCCGTCAAAAACGCATTCATCAGAACCGCAAAAGAAATCAGAACCAGAAAAAACTGGCCCCAAATAAGCGGCTTAGCCAGTTGTGCTAAAACAGCTTTATTCTGGTGGATACCAATAGAAGGCACAACGACAAGTAGTATCGCAAAAACAAGTGATAACACCAGTGCAAAATGTCCGATTTCTATCAACATATCTTATTGTCAAATAAAACCAGTATTTTATCTAATCCACTGCGATTGATGACAATATCACAGGATTGTTGAGTGACGCTACCACCGAAATATAAGCGACACATGTTGGCCAATAGCTTAGTCTGAAGGTTGATATAAAAATTGAATTGCCCAGATGAGTTCTGTGCCATAGCTAGGTCATTGCTATGAAAAATCAATGTATTCATTGGTGACCTAGATGTGTTTGATGGTGCGGAAGGAGAGACTCGAACTCTCACGTCTTGCGACACTGGAACCTAAATCCAGCGTGTCTACCAATTCCACCACTCCCGCGAAGAATGCAAATTATACCCAAAAAA
>Ga0208335_1000616_pt1 | contig 12372 bp, 16 predicted proteins | sample DeeseametaMP0759_FD_184202 | JGI IMG/M metagenome (GOLD analysis project Ga0208335, IMG submission 184202) | Marine microbial communities from the Deep Atlantic Ocean - MP0759 (SPAdes) | ecosystem: Environmental > Aquatic > Marine > Oceanic | place: West of Cape Town, South Africa, South...
GCCCGCCGGTATCGGCCTGGCCCGGGATCAGCGGCGCACCGCTGAGGACCGAGTTGGGTACGTCGGCAAAGAAGCCAGATTTGCGCTCTTCGATCAGGACGCGCGCACCCGCCGTCAGCTCGATGCTCGGGGTCGGGATGTAGGTCACATCGGCGAACATCGAATAGCTCGTGTTGGTGCCCTGGTTCTCAAACACCGACCGGTAGGGGATCTGCGTTGCCAGGCCGCCGGTCGCTAGCTGGGTCACCACGCTGGCAGGCACGCTGCCATCAGGCGCGACACAGGGGATGCCCGGGATCAGCGGCGCGCCGAACAGCGAGCTCAGGCACTGCAGGAAGGTGCCCTCTTCGGTCGAGAACGGCACGGTCTGGCGTCCCTTCTCGGCGAAGACGTTCCAGCCAAACGACGCGCGCCAGCTCGGGTCTGCATAGCTGAAGCGGCCTTCGTGGCTGAACTGGTGCCCGGTCGCGATTTCCGCGAATTCGAGGAACGGCGCGGCCGAGCCGTCGGCGTCGAACACCTCGGCGCTATCGAATTCGCGGTAGCCGTTGACCGTGGTGAAGGTGAGCGAGTCGTTGAGTTCCACCTGTGCGGTCAGATTGATGTCGTAGACTTCGCGGTTGAGGCCCAGCTGGTCGTCGCCCAGCGCCGCCGCCGAATAAGGGGAACCGGCGAGGTTCGCGGGTTCGAAAGCGTTGGCCGGGCCACCCGGCGCTCCGGCGAAGGCCGGGAACGTGCCCGAGATGAACGGCGTGCCACCGTTGCGCTGCTGGTCGTAGGTGCCGACCAGGTCGATAGTCACGAAGGGGCTGGGCGTGAAGCGCAGCGATCCGCGCACGCCCAGCTGGTCCTTGGCGTAAAGCTCTTCGTCCTGGGTGGCCGCGAGGTTTTCGACATAGCCATCACGCTTGCGCCATTCGAAGGCGATGCGGCCCGCGACCACATCCGATCCTGCGTTGACGAAGCCCGACAGCAGCGTCGCGTCGTAATTGCCGTAGCCGCCGGTCACCGCGGCGGAGAAGCCGGGCTTGGGCTTGGCGGAAACGAGGCTGATCGCGCCGACCGCGCTGGCGGTGCCGAACAAGGTCGCCTGCGGGCCCTTGATGACCTCCACACGCTCCAGATCGTAGATCGCCTGGTACGACCCGCGCGAGCGCGAGATATCGACGCCATTGTAATAGAGCGTGACGCGCGGCCCCTGCTGGGCCGAACCGCTGTCCGAGGTGATCCCGCGGATCACGATGCCGGGGTTGTTGGCGCTCTGTTCCTGGATGTTGAGGCCGGGGACATAGTTCGACAGCTCGTCGAGATCGGTGACGCCAAGATTGGCAATCTGATCTCCGCTCAGGGCGCTGATCGTGATCGGCACGTCGAGCGCGCGCTGTTCGATCTTCTGCGCGGTGACAACGATCATGTTGCCGGTTTCTTCGGTGATTTCCTCCTCGCCGGTGGCTTCATCGGCAGGCTCGACCGGGGCCTGGGCGAGGGCGGCGACGGGCGACAGCGCGGCGGTGCCGAGCAAGACGAGACGGAGGATGGAAACGGAAGACGAACGCATGGTGAGACCCTTTATGCTGCGATTGCGAAGGGTCGTTAGGGCCAGTGTGTTACCGATCCACTGCGCCGAGGTTACGCTTTGGTGAACCTGCCAGGTGAGAAGCCGTAGTCCTTATCCTGGTGCAGCTCCGCAACAGCGGGGGCGAACGGGTGGCTCATGGCAAGAGGCATGCCGCGCCTCTAAGTCGGCTAGACCAAGATGACGGGTTCGGCGGTCCACCCGAGCTGATCATCCGGAAACATCGGCATGATTGGCGCAATCGGACTGCCGGCCGCTGGTTCGTATCCCGAAGCGAATATCATATCGAGTGACACGTCGAGAGGCGTATTGGCGGCGTAGAATTGCGGGATGTCGGTGATGCTCAAGTCCTGATTGATGACGACCACCTGATCGCCGACCGTAACACTCTGCCAGGCACCGCGCAGAAAAAAGTCCACGATCGTCACACCATTATGTTCCGCGTCGAGATTATCGAAGGTAATCCGGAGATTGTCTCCCTCGCGACCCACGGAGATATCATCAACGCTGACGTCGGCTTCGTAGATCAGGCCATTCAGGGCGGTGGTTCCATAGAGAACTTTATTCCCGTGCGGGGACACCGTGATCGTTCCGAAGTGGGAGCCATCGACCAGAATGACGTCGTTCCCCGCTCCTGTTTCGAGGAAAAAACTCGAATAGTGAGTTCCCCCTGTCACATCCGGAATCTGGAAGAGATTGTTCCCATCCGTGCCGATCCCGTTGATCTTGTATGGGGTAAGCTGCCCATGAGGGGGCGCCGTCAGGGAGAGATCTACTATTGAGCTTTCAAGATAGTCGGTCGGATCGAAATCGTCGAACAGGTCGTCGCGAAACCGGCGTTCGCCGCTGAATTCCTCGCCGGGGGCGTGCTGCCGGAACGTACTGGTACCCGGTCTCTGCGTGAGATGCATCAATTCGTGGCCGAGAACCTCGATAAACGACAAGTCATCGTACAGCGGATCATCAAGCCTGCTTCCGACAATCGTAATCACCGCAGTCGAGTCGGGAAGAAAACCCTGGTCCCCGTTCGGCATCTGTATCGCCTGAAACTCAGCCTCTCCGACGTCATTCCCGAAATCGGAAGGAGCAACCTCGGTCAGATTGATTTCTAGGGTAACATTGAGTTCGGCCATTTCTCGAAAAGCTTCGGCGAGCGAATCGTTTTCCGAAGAGTTAGCCAGCGCTGCCATGATGGCCGCAATCTGCTCAGGCGACGCACCCTCGATGGTGGTCTCCGGGCGCCCGTCCTTCTTGCCAATGACGACGATATCGTCCGTATCCACGGAGATGCCGGACAGGTCGAAGGACGAAAAATTGACCGTAGGAACGAACGCCCCCAGATACTCTGCACCGTATAGTCCACTGATCGACGTCGTCCCATAGGACCCGGTGACCGTGATGGTATTTCCGCTGACATTTGTGGGCATTGAGCCTGACCTCCCAAGGTCACTGATCACATGGTCAATCTACGACGCGATCTTCGAGACTTTCGATCAAGTCCGAAGATATCTCGATTTTGGCGAAAGCTGCCTGGCATTCGGTCTGGACGAAAGTTCCATCCTCGAGCCGCGACAGAGCAAGAAAGGCAATCTCGCCTTCATCATAGTCCAGCTGCCGATTGCGCGAGCCTAGGACCACGACGCCTTCGTTTGTGAAAGGCTGTAGTGCAATCCGGTCGAACTCGCCCTTCAAAGCAAGGAGCACGACATATTGTTGAGAAATAGCACTGCCCGTTTGAGCATTCTCTATTCTACGAACAAAACCAACAAAATCCGATTCATCGAAAACGCGCTCGACCGCAATTTTTGGGTCCGATTCAAAAAGATTTGAAATACCACAGCGCGCAGAGGCACCTTGATGGCAAAAGAATAGTAAAAGCGCGAGCAGCTTCAGCGCCTTCATGCCTTTCCCTTCAAATACTCAATCCGTCAGGAACAGGAAATTCGCATATTTTTGTTTCATTGCCATTTCATCCAGCCCATTGAGTTTTGCGGTAGTTTAGAAACCACCGAGCCAGACACTCTTCCCACTAGTCGGCAGAAGCCTAGCCGTGCCATTCGCGCCGCGCTTCGGCGGCTTTCAGCACCTCGTAGGAGACCTGCAGCTTCTGAAACTCGGCGGCGGCTTCCTTGTCGCCTGGCTTGACGTCCGGATGGACCGTCTTCGCCTTCTCGCGCCAGGCGCGTTTGATCGTGGCGAAATCGGCATCGGATTCCAGACCCAGCACGTCGAGCGCGCGCATCTCGTCCGCCGAGCGCGATCCATCGCCCGACCCGCCCCAGCTATAATGCGAGGCTTCTGCATAGCCCGCATTGTCGCGCTGCTCGGTCCGCGCGCGTTCGGCCGCCTCGGCCTTTTCCAGCCCTTCGAAATAGTCCCACTTGGAATTATACTCCGCCGCATGTTTCTGGCAGAAGTACCAGCGATCCGGGTTGTTGGGGGATTTTGGTGCGGGGCAGTCGCCACGCTCGTCGCAGCCGTGGCGATCGCACAGGCGCACGGTCGCGGCCTCGCGGCTTTCCTCGTAGCCGCGCCAGCGCGGGAAGCCCCAATCGTTCGATCTGCGCGGTTTTGCCATTGGTTCAATCTAGAGCGATCGCCCGCGCCCGCAACCTCGCAAACCGGTCTTCGAGGCTCTTCGCGCCACTGCAGCGCAAAAGAAAAGGCGGGCGGCCCGCAAGCCACCCGCCCTTCCCGAAATACGACGCTCGCCGCCTAGTTGACGACGACGGTCACCGCGCGGCGGTTCTTGGCCCATGCCTCGGGCGTGGAAGCGGTCGCGACCGGGCGTTCCTCGCCATAGCTCACCGTGCGAATGCGGTTGGCGGCGATGCCCAGGCTGACGAGGTAGTTCTTGGCCGAGTTCGCGCGCCGCTCACCCAGCGCGAGGTTGTATTCGCGCGTGCCGCGCTCGTCCGCGTGGCCTTCGATCGTCACGGTGATGTTGGGATACTGCGACATGTACTGCGCCTGCGTCTGCAAGGCAGCGGCATCGGCGGTGTCGATGTTGTAGCGGTCGGTGTCGAAATAGATCACGTTCTGGCCGTTGACCGCACGCACGAAGTGCTCCTGCGTGCCGACGCCCGGCCCGCCGGTATTGCCGCCAGTGGTCGGCTGGCTCACGCCCGGTTCGGGCGGAAGCTGCTCGGGCGCGGGCGACTTGCACGCCGCCAGCGACACGGTGGCCGAAAGGACGATCGCTGCTGCAATACGAGAATTCATAGGTCTCTCCTCACAAAATTGCCTTCATTCGTCGGTGCGACCCCACGAAAGAGCATCTGTTTTTCCTAACGCCTCAGGGCAGAATCGGGCCCCATGCCGGGTCCGATGCATCCACCGGAGTGGGCAGACGGCGCAGATTCTCGCCAGTCAGGTCCACCTGATAGATCGCGGTGCGGCCCGTGTTCCGCTCGGTGCGGAAGAACTGGAGGATGCGGCCATTGGGTGCCCAGGTGGGGGCCTCGTCCTGCCAGCCGTCCGTCAGCTTGCGGAAGTTCTTCCCGTCGGGGCTCATCGTGGCGATGTTGAAGTCACCCGGGATATAGGTGAACGCGATCTGGTCGCCCCGCGGGCTCCATTCGGGCGTCGCGGCACGGCCCCCGAAGAAGGTGATCCGCCGCTGGTTCGATCCGTCGGCATTCATCATGTAGATCTGCTGCGCGCCCGAACGGTCGCTTTCGAACACGATCCGGCTGCCGTCGGGCGAGTAGGAGCCGCCCACGTCGATGCCCGGCGCGTCGGTCAGCCGCTCGCTCGCGCCGCCATTGGCGGAGACGCGGTAGATATCCGTGTTGCCGTTGACCGCCATCGAATAGAGCACCCAGCGCCCGTCCGGGCTCCAGCGCGGAGCGAAGGTCGGGTTGCTGCTTTCGGTGACCAGCGTCTGCTTGCCCGTGCCGATGTCGTAGATGTAGATGCGCGGATTACCGTCGACGTAGCTGAGATACATCAGCTTGCGGTAATCGGGCGAATAGCGCGGAGTCAGCGCGGTCGCGCGACCGGTGGTGATGAAGCGGTGGTTGGCCCCGTCGCTATCCATGATCGCGAGCCGCTTGGTCCGGTTATCCTTCGGGCCCGTCTCCGCGATATAGGCGATCCGGCTGTCGAAGAACGGGCTTTCCCCGGTCAGACGCGAATAGACGAGGTCGGCACACTTGTGCGCCGCACGCCGCCAGTCGGACGGCGGGACGACCCAGCCCGAGCGGGCGAGTTCGTCGCTCAACGCAACGTCGTAGAGATAGCAGCCAACCACCAACTTGCCGTCGGCGCGCGGGCGGACATAGCCCTGCACCAGCATTTCCGCGCCGCGCATGCGCCACATGTTCCACACCGGATCGGTGATCTGCGGGTAGTTCGGCTTGGGCAGCGCGTCCGGCCCGGTGGGGGCGAACAGGCCATTGTTCTGCAGATCGGCGGTGATCACCCGCGCGAGTTCCGCACCCAGCGCGGCAGTGCCCTGCGCATTGGCGGCGGTCGCAACATCGCGCTCGGCTGCGAAGGCGGGGATCGCGAGCTGCAGGTCGTCGAGGCTGCCTTCGAAGGAGACGTTGACCGACAGGCCCCCGTCTTCATCACCATCGCCCGGCGTCGGCACGGTTTCAACCTCGCCACCCACCGGCGGGGCAGTGCCCAGGTCTTCGTTCTGCGCGAGGACCGGCGAAGCAATCAGCAGGGCCAGGCTAGCCAGCAAGAATCTCATTGAGCGAGTCTCCAATCGAGGTTGGCAGTCACCGACTTCCAAGCATTATAATATTCGGGCGGCAAATCGAAGGGGGCGGCCAGTTGCACCGCGCGGATGGCCTGTTCGGCATGGCGTTCGGCCTGCGCACGATTGGTCTCGTTGACCCCGGTCTGGCGCACCAGACGCGGACGCCCCTTCAGCGATCCGTCTTCGTTGAGCTGGAAAGAGATGTAGCTGACGATTTGTTCCACGTCGGGCCCGCTGGGCGGCTGCCAGTGCGGCTTGATCTGACGCGAGATCGCCGCAGCGATACTGGCCTTCGCGCTGTTACCGATCTGCGAAGCGGGAATGCGCGTGTCGGTCGAGGTCGACGAACTGCCCGATCCGGCGAGAAAATCATCGCCCACGCGGCTGCCGCCAGAGCGGGTCGGCTCGGCACTGGGCCGCGGCTGCGGGCGTGGGCGCGGTTGCGCGGTCGCTCGCGGGCTCGGTCTGGGCTGCGGGCGGCTGGTCGCGCGCGCGGTCGGCTGCGGACGCGGGGCGGGTGCAGGGGCGGTAGTGGGTTGCGGCAGCGGCGGCGGAGGTACGTATTCGATCGGCGGCGAGACCTGCTCGCCCAGCTCCGGCGCGACCGAGGCCTGCGCTTCGCGGACCGGGTCGGGCGAGGTCGAAGTCGTCCCCACATCTTCCGCGAAATTGACCGTAATCCGTTGCGGCTCGGGCAGCTTTTCGCGCGTCGCGCCCTGCACCAGCAGCACCGCGATCAGTGCGGCGTGCAGCGCGATCGCGACGATCAGCGCAATGGCATCGAGGCCGGTATGCTGTTTCGCGTCCATCGAGCCTCGCGAGCTAGATCGAGTCGCTTGAACTGTTGGTGACCAGCGAGATCGAGTTGCAGCCCATCCGGTTGAGCTCGCCCATCACGCCCATCACGCGCCCATAATCGAGCGTCTTGTCGGCGCGCAGGACCACCTCGCGCTCGGAACAGGCGACGCCTTCGCTGGCCGTGGCGAGCGCCGCGCCCAGATCGCCCTGCGGCACTGCGGATTCGCCGACATAGATCGTACCATCGCCCGCGATCGACACGTTGAGCGGTTCCTCGTCCTGCGGCAGCGCGTTCGCACGGCTGTCGGGCAGGTCGACCGGCACGCCTGCGGTCAGCAGTGGTGCGGTGACCATGAAGATGATCAGCAGCACCAGCATCACGTCGACCAGCGGGGTGACGTTGATCTCCGCCATCGGCGCGCGCTTGGCGTTGCGCCCGCGCTTATGGGAATGGACGCCCATCGCCATCAGAGTTCTCCCTCGCGGTGCCGGCCCGAATAAAACATCAAACCCGCTCCAGCTCGCGGCCGAGGTTGGCGTTGAACCGGTCGGCGAAGCGCTGGAGGATCGCTTCGTAGCTGTTCACACTCGCGGATAAGCGGTTGTAGGCGATGACCGCAGGGATCGCCGCGAACAGCCCGATCGCGGTCGCGAACAGCGCCTCTGAAATCCCCGGCGCGACCACCGCGAGCGAGGAATTGTTCTGCGCGCCGATCTGGAAGAAGCTGTTCATGATGCCCCAAACGGTGCCGAACAGGCCCACGAAGGGCGCAACCGAGCCCAGCGTGGCGAGGAAGGTCAGCCGGTTGGCCATCCGGTCCGCTTCTTCCGCAACATGGCTGTCCATCACGGCAGCGATGCGGCCCTGCGCACCGCGCACGTCCTTCACCCCGCCCTTGGTCGACTTCTTCCACTCGGTGATCGCACCCCACGCGATGCGCGCGGGCGCGACATCCTGGTTGCGGTAGGCATCCAGCGTTTCCTCGTAGTTTTCCGAGGCCCAGAAATCCTGTTCGAACTTGCGCGCGCGCTTCTTCGCGCCGCCGATCTTCATCGCGACCGAGATGATGATCATCCAGCTCCAGATCGAGGCGAGCAGCAGCGCCGCCATCACCGCCTTGACCACGATATCGGCGTCCATGAACAGCTTCACCGGCTCCAGCCGGGTCGGCGGAACGGGCATTGTCGCGGCGGCGGCAAGCAGGTCGGAAAGAATCATTCAGGCATGCTCCCCAAGAGAACTGGTATCGGAACTGGTATCGAGAATTCGGGTAAAGGCGTGCCGCCACGCCTCTGGCTGGCGGCGCGGGCGGCCATTGGGCGAGACGAAGCCGACCCGGAAGGTCGCGCTGCAAATCGTCTCCCCATCGCGTTTCGCCTCCTGCACCATGCGCACGCTCGCTGCCTTGAGTTCGCTGCACCGCGTATGAATGACGATGTCGTCGTCGAGCAGCGCGGGCCGAAGATAGCGCATCTGCACATCGGCCACCGCATAGGCACCCTCGCCCGCTTCGATCGCGGCGCGCTGATCGATCTCCAGCATCCGCAGCACGTCGGAACGCGCCCGTTCGAACCAGCGCAGGTAGTTGGCGTGATAGACGATACCCGAAAGATCGGTGTCCTCGTAATAGACCCGCACCGCGTAGAGGTGCAGCGAGCCGTCGAACACGCCTCCGGGCGGGGTCGGGCGGACAGGATCGGGTGCGTCGGTCATGCAGGGCGCGCCTTTACCGGAAAGCTGTTCGCAGCGGCAATCACATTCAAGCGGACTGTCGCACGGTGGGAGCGGTTCGCCCGCCGCGCGAGGAGAAGCAGTAAGATCAGGCGATCATCCGCCCCAGCTTCTGCCCGCCGAAGATGTGGAAGTGGAAATGCGGCACTTCCTGCCCGCCATTCTCACCCACATTGGCGAGCAGGCGATAGCCGGGCTCGACCAGCCCCTTCGCGCGGGCCACGGTGCCGACCGCGCGAACCAGCCCAGCGATTTCCTCGTCCGAGGCTTTCTGCGCAAAATCGTCCCAGCTGACATACTTGCCCTTGGGGATCACCAGCGTGTGGATTTCGGCCTGCGGAGCAATATCCTCGAACGCGAAGGCCCAGTCGTCCTCGTAGACCTTGGCACAGGGGATCTCGCCGCGCAGGATCTTGGCGAAGATATTGTCGTCGTCATAGGGCGCGGTCGGATCAATCGGCATTGCTCGTCTCCTCCTGGCTCTCGCGGCTGGCCTTCTCCTCGATCCCCGAGATGCCTTCGCGCCGGTCGAGCTCGGCGAGCACGTCGTCCAGCGCGATCTCGCGGTCGGCCAGCAGGACCATCAGGTGGAACAGCACGTCGGCGGCTTCGCCGACCAGTTCCTCGTCGCTGCCCGAAAGCCCGGCGACCACTGCCTCGACCGCTTCCTCGCCCAGCTTGCGCGCCATCCTGGGCCGCCCGTCGCGCCTGAGCAGCGCGACATAGCTGGTTTCGGGATCGCAATTGCGACGTTCAAGGATCACCTTTTCCAGGCGAGCGAGAGTTTCCATCCAGACGGTCCTCTTTCTGGTTATGCGTGACGCCTCAACCGTGCGTCCCTGCGTAGGGTTCCGGGTGGCGCGCAGGCAAGCCCGCCGCGCGCAGCGCGTCCTGCGCCTCGGCAATAGTATGCTGCCCGAAATGGAAGATGCTGGCGGCCAGCACCGCGCTGGCATGGCCCTCGCGCACACCGGCGATCATATGGTCCAGCGTGCCGACCCCGCCGCTGGCGATCACCGGCACGTCGACCGCATCGGCGATCATCCGCGTCAGTTCGAGGTCGTAGCCGTCCTTGGTCCCGTCGCGATCCATCGACGTGACGAGCAGTTCGCCCGCGCCCAGCTGCGCCAGCTTCGTCGCATGTTCGAGCGCGTCGATCCCTGTCGCACGGCGGCCGCCGTGGGTGAAGATTTCGTAGCGCCCGCTCCCGCCGCGCCGGGCGTCGACCGAGGCGACCACGCACTGGCTGCCCATGCGCTGCGCGATATCGTCGACCAGTTCGGGCCGCGCCACGGCGGCGGAGTTGATAGCGACCTTGTCTGCGCCTGCCAGCAGCAGCGTGCGCGCATCCTCGACGCTCCGCACGCCCCCGCCCACGGTCAGCGGCATGAAGCAGACTTCGGCGGTGCGCCGTACGATATCGGCCAGCGTCGCGCGCCCTTCATGGCTGGCGGAAATGTCGAGGAAGCACAGCTCGTCCGCCCCGGCGAGATCATAGGCATGCGCCTGCTCGACCGGGTCACCCGCATCGCGCAGGTCGACGAAATTGACGCCCTTGACCACGCGGCCCTCGGCCACGTCGAGACAGGGGATGACACGGATACGGACGGTCATGCTTGGGGTATCGTGATGGTCATGGTGGGTTGGTCGTCTTTCGGCTCGGATGCCGGTTCAGGCGCTGGCTGAGGCACTTGGCCTGCGAGCCAGAACAGGCCGAACGCCATGTTGATATAGAGCACGATGGCGAACCAGAAACGGCTCGGCTCTTCGTCTTTCTTGCTCAGTCGGAATTTGCCGAGTGCCGTCTTGCCGCGCACCGTGTCGATCGCGGCGACGACCAGCATCACGAAGGTGGCGATGATGGCGATATCGGCGATGGTCACGGCCGCCCCCCTTTGCACAGAGCACGGGCGATGACGGGATCCGCGATGACGAGGGGGAGCACAGCGGCAGTCATCGCACTAGGCCGATTATCGTGCCCAGAAGAAAAGAGGCCACGAAGCCGAGCAGTCCGACTTCGAACGCCAGGAACGCCCAGTATTTCAGCGGAGTCATAGTTCGCTCGTAAGGAGTGCGGGACCATCCCGCCTCTTGGTCGCGCAAGGCATGGACCACACGCCTCGCCTGACCGGCAACCAAGACCGAGAGCAAGACCAGATACAGCGCTGAAAGCGCGGAAATCACGCCCCCGCCCCCACACGCAGCGCCTCTGCCAGATCCAGCCTCCCATCGTAGAGCGCCCGCCCGGTAATCACGCCTTCGATCCCGTCTTCGGTGTGCGGGGCGAGGGCGCGGATATCCTCGATCCCCGCGACGCCGCCGCTGGCGATCACCGGCAGGCTCTGCGCCCTTGCCAACGCCAGCGTCGCCTCGACGTTGCAGCCCTTGAGCAGTCCGTCGCGGCCGATATCGGTAAACAGCAGCGCGGCGACCCCCGCATCCTCAAACCGGCGCGCCAGGTCTTCGACCGGCAGGTCGGAAACGCTCGCCCAGCCCTCCGTCGCGACCATGCCGTCGCGAGCATCGACTGCGACCACCACGCGGCCCGGATGATCCGCCGCCAGCGCCTTGACCAGCTCGGGGTCCTTCAGCGCCGCGGTCCCGATGACCACCCGCGCCACGCCCAGCTCGAGCCAGCGCTCCGCGCCCTCGCGCGTGCGGATGCCGCCGCCGAGCTGCACCTTGCCGGGGAAGCGTTGCAGGATGCTCTCGACCGCGTGGGCGTTGACCGCCTCGCCCGCGAAGGCTCCGTCGAGGTCGACCACGTGCAGCCAGCTCGCCCCTGCTTCGGCAAAGCGCGCGGCCTGTTCGCCCGGATCGTCGCCGTAGATGGTCGCGCGGTCCATATCGCCTTCGGCGAGGCGGACCACGTTACCGGCTTTCAGGTCGATGGCGGGGAAGATGATCACAAGCTCGCTCCTTGAGCGAGCGCAGTCCCCGCGAAGGCGGGGGTCTCCGGCCGCTGGTAGAAGGTTAGCGGGATTCCCGCCTTCGCGGGAATGACGGGAGTTAGGGCTTCCACTTCAAAAACCTCTCGAGCAGCGCCAGCCCGTAGGCCTGGCTCTTCTCCGGGTGGAACTGCACGCCGAGGATGTTGTCCCGCGCCACCGCCGCAGTCACCGATCCGCCGTGGTCGGTGCGCGCGGCGACGTGGGCGTTATCCGCTACGTCGAATGCGTAGGAGTGGAGGAAATAGGCCTCGCCCGGGTGGATCAGCCCGCTCGCATCGTCGGCAACGACCACGTCGTTCCAGCCCATATGCGGCACCTTCACGTGTTCGGACGGCTCGAGCGCGCGCACCTCGCCGCCGATCCAGCCGAGCCCCGGCGTCTCGCCATGCTCCAGCCCCTTGTCGGCGAGCAATTGCATGCCGACGCAGATGCCGAGGAAGGGCACGCCGTCCTTAAGCACGCGGCCCTCCAGCGCCTCGATCATGCCGGGCAGGCTGGCAAGGCCGCTGTAACACGCGCCGAACGCACCCACGCCGGGCAGCACGATCCGCTCTGCCTTAGCCAGCGCATCGCCATCCGAGACCAGTGCGACATCCGCGCCGACCCG
>Ga0208335_1000619_pt1 | contig 12346 bp, 2 predicted proteins | sample DeeseametaMP0759_FD_184202 | JGI IMG/M metagenome (GOLD analysis project Ga0208335, IMG submission 184202) | Marine microbial communities from the Deep Atlantic Ocean - MP0759 (SPAdes) | ecosystem: Environmental > Aquatic > Marine > Oceanic | place: West of Cape Town, South Africa, South Atlantic...
GGGGTCATCCGTATCCACCACTTATACTGTAACAGGGCTTGACAATGGCACAGCCTATACATTTAGTGTATCTGCCCAGGACACAAGCAGTGGTGAATCGGGAGCGAAATCAAAGGCAGTGTCTATTACACCCAAATATCGGGGACCAAAATGGTATGTTGCCGCCAGTAACGGCAGTGCCATTGCTGATACCAGCACCAATGCTGATTTAGGCAGTATTGGAAGTCCGATTAATCATTTAAGATCAGCTATTGAGATTGCATCGGCTGGTGATACTATTATCATGCAGAAAGGTACCCATACCGGATCCAACAACCGGGGTATAGACTGGAATGCCAGCAAATCCTTGGTAATAATGGGAGACCCCAATTATACTGCGGAAAACATCATTATCGATGCTGGGGGCCGAGACCGCCATTTTGAATTTGATAGTGGTGAAGATAATACTTATCAGGTGATTGGTTTAACGCTCTACAACGGTAAATCGACGGATCAAGGCGGGGGGTCTGTATCAATCGGAAATAATTCAAGCCCTGTGTTTAAAAAAGTGATTTTCAAGGAAAATGTGGACAAGTCATCAGATTGGAGAGGTGGCGGTGCAGTTAATATTGGTAATTATTCCACACCTTCATTTTATTATTGTACCTTTGATGGAAATGTGGTTGATCGAACAGGAACTGACGCTAATAGTGAAGCATATGGTGGTGCTGTTTTTGTGTATTCGAGTTCTGCAAATATGTCGGTTTTATTTGAGGGCTGTATTTTCAAAAATAACATGGCTAAAGGTAATCAAAGCGCCACTGGTGGCGCCTTAGGCGCTCGTGACGCTCAGGTTGATATTATCAACTGCTTATTTTATGATAATACGGCCTATGCATCGGTTGATGGAACCAATAATAGCGGTGCTATTGGTGGCGCAATTACTGTCCAAGCACCTGGGTATTATAGTAATAGCGAACAAAACTGGGTCGGGGGATATGTTAAAATAATTAATTCCACAATTGTGAATAACCTGGTAAAATCAGGGTCCGGTGCTAATAATAGCAATGTACCAGGTGTATATTTGGACAGCTGGAACCGGAGTGAAAAGGTTTGGTTTTTTAACAATATTGTCTGGGGCAATAAGACGGATTATGGCACTTATAATTACCAAGTTTTTGTTTCAAATGAATCGGGCTGGGGCGGAAAATACCTCAATTATAATGTGATCCAGAACAGTAGTGATATTTCGTCATTGCAGGATGATGATTCATTTGAAACAGATCCTACTTTTGTGGATTCTGCCAATGGGGACTACAGCCTTTCTAACGCCAGTCAGCTGATTGGTAAAGGCGCTGCCAGTTATGAAGGTGTGAGTGCGCCTACTGCTGATATTCTGGGTCTCAGCCGGCCAAATCCCTCAGGATCAAATCCTGATATCGGCGCCTATGAAAACAGCCTGTCGACCACACCTTATCCGGCCCAGGTGACAAACTTGACCGCTGTAGGCGGTAGCCAATCGGTAACCCTGTCGTGGGATGTGGTTGCGGGAGCAGATTCAGTGTATAAAGTGTATCAGCATACCCAACCGCCATCAAAAGAAAACGATTTCATTATTGCCGCTGCATATTTTGTGGATACCACTTCTTATAAGACTTATACTATTACAGGCCTTAATAATGCCATACGCTACTATTTCCGTGTTTCAGCTGTGAATACAAAAGGGTACGAGGGAACAGCCTCATCCTCCATCGATATTACACCCAAGTATAGCGGTCCGGTATGGTGGGTAAGTACCTCCGGGAATGATGATACTAATGAAGGCAGCAGCGGCAGCCCCTTTGGTTCGATTGAACATGCTTTAGAGCTTGTGAGTGCTGGGGATACGGTAATGCTGAAACCGGGGACATATAATGGGAGTGGTAATCGCGATATAGAAATATTAAGAAATACCTCGAGTACGAATTTCGAAAATTATAAAAACCTAGTGATTACCTCTGAAAAAGGGGCCGCCAGCACTATTATTGATGCTGAGTACAAGGATCGCCATTTCACTATAAGCGGTAATACAGAGGATACCATTGATTCAACCTTGCAGTTTATTGGCCTTACTTTCATTCGCGGCCGCAGTTCCGATAATGGCGGCTCATTTAATATCCAGGCAGAAAATTATTACGACAGTGGCACAAACAAGAGCCGTGCGACTTTGATGCAGCCCAAGTTTAAAGATTGTATATTTAAAGATAACCGGGCGGATGGTGGCAACAACGGTTCCTTAGGCGGTGCTTTCCACATTAGTGATGGTGCACCCATTTTTGAAAACTGTGTCTTTGACAGTAATTATTCCAATAACGGTGGTGGCGCTATCAATATTACTGGTAACAATCAAAATCATCGGAACATCCTCTGGTTCCGGAATTGTACCTTTAAAAACAACCGCGCTGATGACGCCGGCCTAAGCCAAGGCGGTGGTGGTAATACTAATTGGGGTGTACGTGGCGGTGCGGTGTGGCTTGGTTTTGGTATGGACGTTAGTTTTATTAATTGTGTTTTTGAAAATAATGAAGCTGTTGAATCAAATAGGAATGATGGGGTATACGGAGGCGCACTTTCAATTAGCCAGCAGTGGGCACATGAGGTTGATCCAATGGTGAGGATTTACAATTCCCGCTTCACTAATAATGTAGCTCGCCAAGAAGCTAGTGGGGGCGCACAGTCCCATGGGGGTGCCATTTATGCAGGCTCGCCTTTTACAATGGTTAATAGCCTCGTTGACAGCAATAGGGCAGCATTTGATGTAACCAATGGCACCGGAAGGGGTGGCGGTTTGTTTATTGATGTGCAAAGTCAATGGGATCAGAGTGGAAACGAAATTTTTGGTTCAACTTTTTTAACTAATAATACAATTGTTGATAATTATGCCAATGGTGGGTCCGGGGCACCTTATTCTGGCGAAGGGGGCGGTATATTCCTCGATGGGTCCAATCAACAACGTGGTGTTTGGTTTAATAATATTATCTGGGGGAACCGCACGGCCAATACCACAGATACTTTTTGGCATAACATGAATCCGGTTAACAGTGACCAGTTTAAGCTTGACACAGACTACAATGATCTGGAATTCAGCGAGCATTACCCCTATTTCATGGGCAGTAATTCTTATGATGTAGATCCCGCTTTTTACAGCGCCACTAATTATCAGCTATCCACCGGCAGCCCCCTGATCGGTGCAGGGGCTACAAGTTTTAACGGTAGTAGTGCGCCTTTAGTAGATATTTTAGGGAATGTGCGTCCCAACCCAGCCGGTTCCAACCCGGACCTGGGCGCCTATGAAAATTCCTTAGCAGAATCGCCCTATCCTAAACAGGTAAAAAATCTGGTAGGTGTATTCGGGAGCAGGCAGGTGAGCCTGAGCTGGGATGCCAATACAGAAACGGACATTAAGAAATACCTGGTGTATATGTCCACCACCGTGGACTTTGAACCCACTCCTGCCGATAGTGTAGACGAAACCACTGCAACGTCTTACACCGTAACGGGCCTTACAAATAAAACTGAATATCACTTCCGTATAGCAGCTGTAGACAGCAGTGGTTATCGTGGTGCCTATTCAGATACAGTTTCAGTTACCCCGGAATATCTGGGACCGAACTGGTGGGTTTCAGTACAAACTGGATCGGATGAAAATGGCGACGGATCCATAGAATTTCCTTTTAGTTCGATTCATCAGGCATTTTATGAAACAAGTCATGCGGATACGATTCGCATAATGCCGGGCACTTACTATGAACATTCATTTGGTAATTATGATCCTCAATCAACTCAACCTCAAAGTACGGGTAGATTTGATCTAACCATTGTTGGAATGAATAGTACAGGTGAAGTAATTGTGGATGCTCAAAAAAATAATCGACATATGATGATTAATGGCGGTTTCACCCCTGATATGCAGATTAGTATGACCTTTAGAAATATTCATTTCACCAATGGTGAAGGTCGAGATGAGGATGGATTTAGCGGCGGCGGGTCAATGTACCTGGCGAAAATTACAGCAAAATTTGTGAATTGCCATTTTTCCAATAACCAGGCAACTGCAGGGGTTGGGGGGTGGACCCCGGGTGGTGCAATAAACATTTACAGTTCAACCGTAAAAATAATTTCCTGCACATTTGAGGATAATTTTTCCCAAACACGCGGAGGTGCAATTAATATAGATTGGTATGATGAAAATGATGAAGTTGATGTTGAAATAAAAAATAGCATGTTTACTAGAAATGATGTGCAAATAAATGATGGCGAACAGATGAGCGCTTGGGGGGGTGCAATCTATTTTGGAGCTTCACGTAACCTTAGACTGAAAATTGAAGATTCAATTTTTAGTGATAATAGAGTGCGAAATAATAATAGTGGTCAGGGCTGCGCTGGAGGCGTAATCGGTAGTATGTCGCAAGACCCTAATGATGATTGGTCTAACATTGAACCTGTAATTATCGATAGAAATATCTTTATGGATAATGGATGTGATTGTGGTCCAGGAACCTGGGCTGGTGGTAGTGTGATTGATGTGGGCTGGAATATTGATATAAGTAATTCGTTGTTTGCACAAAATTATACTCAGAGTAACGATGGAATCTCTGGTTTTATAATTCGTAATGGCCCCCAAGTTGCTGGCGCAGAAATGACAATGGTTAATAACACTATTGTACGCAACCAACTTAGAAACCAAAATGGATCAGTAAACACAGACGGATCACCTATATCAGCTTTTGGTGGATCAGAAGTAACGATCTTCAATAACATTATTTGGGACAACGAATCAAACCAAGTGTTTTCATTTTCCGGTGATGTTGGTATTAATGAAGACTACAATAATCTCGAAGATCTGACGGGGCAACAGTTTGGGGCCAATACACTTTCAGAAGAACCCCGCTTTGCTGATCCAGAGAACGGCAATTACAGGCTTGGTGCAACAAGCCCATTAATTGATAAAGGAACTTATAGTTTTATGGGTCATAATGCACCCATTAAGGACGTCAGGGGATACTATCGAAAAGAAACACCGGATATAGGTGCCTATGAAGCGGGTGCCAGCAAGTATATCCTTACCCTGGCCGATGATATAGAAGAGAATAAAGACACGACTTTTGTTAATCTGAGCCAGGAACTCAAAGTTACCGTCACTACCGGGGATATTGATGGCAATGTGGTCACCGACAGTGATGAAGCGGTAAGTTGGGACATTTTTCCCAACCAGAAGTATGCCAGGGTGGGGACGGATGCCGAAACGACGACCAGCAATGGTACGGCCTCAGCCACCATTATCGTTACCAGCCAGACCAGGGGTAAAGGCTTCCGTTTCCGTGTGAATGTCTATGTGGGAGAAGAGGGTTTCGAAAAGTCTCATATTTATGTAATTGAAGAGATTGTGACCGGTGCTCCGCCGCCGGTAGTAGACCTGATGATCAGTCCCAGCACCTGGACCAGTCAGCCTGATTTCACCTTGAATTGGAAGACGCCCACCTGGGCCGCCCAGCGAGACCTGATTGGTGCCGTGGTAGAGATCACCGATGGGATTAACGTCATTCCCGACTATATGGAATTCCCCCCCGGTGATACGCTGACCAATTATTCCTTCACGGCCCCTGAAGCAGGGCAGTACGATGTCCGCCTGTGGCTGATAGGTGAATTGGGGAATGAAGAGCGTGACAGTGCCCGGACTGTCACCGCCTATTTTGATAATATCCAGCCGTCAGAATTTAATATCCATTGGCCAAATGAGGGATCTTGGGTCAGCGATAAGCCCCAATTCCGCTGGGAAATATCAGGGGATTATCCTTCGGGGATCAAGACCTATCACCTCTTTTTGAATGAACAGCATTATGCTGCATTTGACCCGGGCCAGGTCAACTACGATAATACGAATGATGAAGTGTATATAGCGGCCCCAACTTCCATACCGGATGGGTACCATAGTTGGCATGTGGAAATCTGGGATTTGGCCGACAATATCACTTGGTCAAATGATACAATCAACTTTGGTGTGGATATCACACCGCCCAATATCAGTCACCCCAGTCCCTTGGGCACGATTGATGCAGGGTCCACAACACCATCCATCAATGTAACAGTAACCGATGGCGCTTCCGGTGTGAAGTATGCTAATCTTCATTACCGCCGTTCCGGTAGTGGTGGTGGTTTCGTCACAGTGGACTTAATGAGCGGCCCCGTGAGTATCTCCGGCAGTGACGTAAAGGAAGATGGCTTGGAATACTGGATTGATGCTGAGGACAATGTGGGGAATTATGATGCATGGCCCGGTATCGGTGAATTCCATGCTGTAAGCGTACGATCTGAGGGAAGTATTAGCACTGCAGATAATTGGTCCAGTGGTATCCCCGGCGGCACTGATTCCACCAACTACTTGTTCTTCTCCATTCCATTTGAAGTGGGGAATGCAAAAAATGCTATTACATCTATTATGGGTCCACCGGATGAGTTTAACTATCGTCTGTTTTCCTATAACAACGGTTGGCAGGAAGATCCCCCCTCCGTCACCATGGGTAATGCCTATTTCTTCATTTTTGATCCAGATAAATATGAAGTAGAAGGTCTGCCCACCAAAATAGAATTCAATTTTGGTCAAGGGACGTCAACCCTGACGGATCCCCCATATGGCATTGGCGTATCACCGGGGCAGTGGAAATTCTTTGGCAGTCCATACAATTACGGTGTATCATTGGACAACGTCTATACAGAAGATGAGGAAAACATTCGTGATGCAGGATCAATTTATACCTGGAGCGGTTCCTGGAGCAGTGCCGGCTCATCCCTCCAGCCATGGAAAGGATATATCTTTAAATCCGGTGGTGCTACAAACCTGAATATTGATGCGCGCGGCAGTGGTTTTGGCAAAATGGCAAAGGCCATGAATACTGATGATTATCCCATGGATGCAGATGAGTGGATCATTGATATGATCGCCACCACAGGGAAGGCAAGAGATGAACTCAATAGCGTGGGTGTAAGACATATGGCTGAAGACGGTTACGATCGTCTTGATGAGTTTGAACCACCGGCAGTGATGGGTGATATTACATTGCGGATCGATAACCGTGACCGGGAAGAAACACCGGACCTCTATGCAAAGGATATCCGCAAGCCCAATGAGGTTGGTCATTACTGGGATCTTCAAGTATTTGCCCCCACCAATGGACAGCGGACCTACCTGACTTTTGATGGTCTGGGATATATCCCAGAGGAATATGATATCTTCCTCATTAATAAGACCACGAAACAGGCCAAGAACCTGGAATGGGAAAGCAGCTATCGGTTCGCCAACACTGGATCTGATGATTACTTAAGACAGGACCTTCGCTTGGTTATTGGTACAAAAGATTTTGTAAAAAATAACAATGCAGGGGTGAACCTCTATCCAGATGCATTTGTGTTAAGTCAGAACTACCCCAACCCCTTTAATCCCCAGACATCTATTATGATCAGCCTTGAAGAAGACGCCCAGTTAAACCTGATTATCTACAACTTGCTTGGAGAAGAAGTAACCCGCCTGGCCATGAATGAACATCGTCCAGCTGGTTATTACACCTTTATCTGGAATGGAACCAATGCCATGGGCAGTAAAGTCTCCACGGGCGTATACTTTTACCATGCCATGATCCGGGATGCACAGGGAAAAGTGGTTCTGAACAAAACCCGAAAGATGATTTTCTTGAAATAAGGAATATTTTATAAGGGGCTGGAAACAGCCCCTTATTTATTTATATACAGCTTGTTGCCTTTATCGCAGGTTTTAGTTTACCTTTTCCCTAAGTTTGTTGGTAAACAGGAGTCATTCATGAAGCGTTTAAACAGATTATTGCCCATATTGTTTGTTTCATTTATTCTCGCCCAAGTGGACGATGGTTCACAAGCAAAACCCACTGCTGCCGTTCTGGACTTTGAAGGTTCAGGAATTACTACTCAGGAAGCACAGGTACTCACCCAAAGACTCGGCTCAGAATTGGTGCAAACCAATGCACTCATTATGGTAGAACGGAACCAGATGAGTGAAATCATGGATGAACAGGGATTTCAGCAAGCCGGTTGTACGTCGGCAGAATGTGCAGCAGAAATTGGTGCCTTACTCGGTGTGCAGAAAATGATCACCGGTTCTTTCGGGAAAATTGGGAACTCCTATACCATCGAAGCGCGAATGTTTACTGTTGAGTCGGGGAAAACAGAAAAGACCGTCAGTAAAACCTATAAAGGTGAAGTGGATGGCCTCTTGGCAGAAATCCAGGTTGTGGCCTGGGAACTTGTGGGTCTTCAGCCTCCAGCGGATTTATTGGCAGCAGCGGGCATTGCCCCTCCCGAAGAAGTGGCTGAGGAAAAGCCAAAGAAAAAAGGTGGCAGTAAATGGCTCCGCAATACATTTATTCTATTGGTACTAGCTGGTGGCGGTTACTATGTTTCCACAATGGCTGGCGGCGCTGATCTTCCGGAACCTCCTGATCCACCCATCAGCGGTATGTTCATGATAGGAGGCGAATGATGAGACGTCTACTATTCATTACAACAATATTTTCAGTTTTATTTTCACAAACCTACCAAAGTGAAATCCAGCCCATTTGGGATAACAACTGTACTTCTTCATGTCATATTAGTAGCAGTCTTAATGGCGGTTTAAACCTATCATCATCAAACAGTTATTCTGAATTGGTGAATGTTGCATCCCAGGGCTGGCCTGCTTTTATGCGGGTAAAGCCGGGCGATGCCATGAATTCAGTGCTACATCAAAAAATTGTGGGAAATTCATCTTTTGGCGATCGAATGCCTAAGGGTGGTGGTACCCTTTCTCAGGCCGATGAGCAAAAAATAAAGACATGGATCGATAATGGCGCTCCTCAGGATTGGAGTGGCGGTACATCTGAAGGCATTGATGTGACTTTTAAAAGCAGTGAGACTATCAGCGGCAAGCCATGGATTGGTCTGGTGCCGCCGGGGAATGATCCCAATTACTGGACCAGCACAACCATCCGCTGGGGTTTGGCAGATCACCAGTTTCCCGGGGAGTATTCGGCCAAGGTATGGGATCCAACAATTAGTGACGGTGAATATCATGTGATCGTTTTCGTAGATCAAGACGGGGGTGGTGAGTGGAATAATGCGACTGAGTACGGTGCCATATCATCACCCTTTATGGTTGCCAATAAACAGGGTAACGCTGGCACGCTCGAACTGCAAAAACTTGGCGGCGGCGGCGGTAATCAGGGTATTAACCTTACAGTGGCCAGTAATGAAACTATCACCATGGAGGAAATATTGGTTGGCCTTATCGAACCTGGGAATGACCCGAATGACTGGTACGCCAGGAAGTGGGACCACTCCTTGGGGAATTATACATTTCCCGGTAGTTTCCAGTTTTTTATACCCCGCACAGACCTGGTGGATGCAACCGGTTATCACCTGATTGTTTTTGCCGATTTGAATAATGATTATATAATGACGCCTGGAACCGAACCTAATGGCGCTTCCATGGCCTTTAATATAACAGGGGGTGTCGGGAATGCAGGTACAATTGGCCTTAGTATAGGCGGCGGCGGCGGCGATGATCATGGTATTAACCTTACAGTGACCAGTGGTGCAACCATCAACAATAAAGAAATATTGGTTGGTCTTATGGGATCTGCGGATGACCCGAATGACTGGAACACCAGGATGTGGGATCACTCCCTGGGAAATTATACATTTCCCGGCAGTTACCAGTTTTTTATATCCCGCACAGATCTGGTGGATGGAAACAATTATCGCCTGTATATATTTGCCGATTTGAACAACGATAAAATGCCGATGCCTTCAACTGAACCTAACGGTGCTTCAATGCCCTTTGACATATCAGAGGGTGTGGGAAATGCGGGCAGTATTGACCTCAGTATAGCTGGGATCCAACTCCAGGCGCAGATCAAGATCCAAAAAGAATATGGATCAGGTGATTTATACCTATGGGTCAATAAAGAAGGCGATGATATATACGCCGCTGAATCTGTATGGGGTGCGACCGAAAATAATGTGGATCCCCCTTATGATCAGTTAAAAACGTTCACGATTGAGGGTTTGCTGGCAGAGAATCGGTACTATTTAGTCGGTCATTTTGATGCCAATAATGATCAAACCTTGGATACTTATTATGAACCATCTGGGGTATCGGAGTTGTTCAGTATACCACCCAGTGGCCCTGTAAACCTGGTCATCAATGAAAAGGTATATAGAGACTCAGTTGAGGTGGTGATTAAGAGTATTGCTCCTGGTTTAGGTGCGGGCGCCCTGTGGTTGGCAGTTTATGAAGATGAAAATATAAATCCACTTGATGCCCTGCCAGATATTCCGGATAATTCTATTTTCTGGGAGAACATTTTAACTTTCGATCAGGCCCCGGTCACCAATGGTATCTACTCATTTAAGCATGAATACTTTGACGCCCGGTATGACTCGGGGTATGCCTGGGTTGCCTGGTATGATACAGGCGGGAACCAGTACTTAGATGTAAATAGCGATCCCTATGGTTGGGGTAGTTTTCCTGTAAATCGCCAGTCGATTGAACAGGGTAACAGACTAAAGCTGGAACTGCGGCTGCACTTTATAGAGGGGCCGGGAATATCTCCACCTTCGGTTTCCTCCATACAGGCTAATAATGGTGAGGATCTCCAACTGGTATTTGGAACAAATGTAAGTTCACAAACAGGGAGTGAAGTGGACTATGCTGCAATTCACTATTGGAATGGAACTGGAAGCGGAATTGATGAGAGTACTGTGGGAGCTGTTTTTACTGGAGATGGAACATGGACGGCAACAATACCCGGCTCTGATGTCACTATGGGTGGCCTGGCAGTTGAGTATAGTGCTACTGATAAAATTGGTGCTGGGTTTTGGTCAGGCCTCTATGATATACAGGTTGCATTTGGTGATTTGCCGGATCCATCTCTTTTTGCGTCTACAAATTCTAAAACCTATCAAATGGTCTCTGTTCCCGCTGTACTGCAGAATTCAAGTATTTCGGGTGTTATTGAAGATGAACTAGGTGGAAACGATCCAAAAAAATGGCGAATTTTCCGTTGGTCAAATGGTGCTTACCAAGAAAACTCGGGTAGTTTTAATCCAGGTTCTGCCTTTTGGTTAATTACAAAAAATGCGGAACAGATAAATACCGGACCGGGTAAATCAACGTTACTGTTTCAAAGCAAAAGGCTGAATTTGTCCGCTGGCTGGAATATGGTTGGGAACCCATATTATTTCCCAATCAGCTTGACTCAAAATGTGACATTTAATGGAGATGTTGAGCAAACCCTGTATCAATGGAATGGAACGGGTTATTCTAACGCAACAACCATGATACCCCGTGGCGGGAACTGGATTTTCTCCAACGGGAGCGGCAGCATGGATTTCTGGCCAATTTATAATCCTGGTCCGTCGGGTGAGGCCATGCTGGCTGGGAAAGCTGATGATGAAGAGAGCTTCGATTGGAAAGCCGATCTAATTACCCGGGTAGGCAATTTTCACGATGAGACAGCCACTTTTGGTGTGCATGAATCCGCCAGCGACACCTGGGATCGATTCGATTACCACGAACCGCCGGTGATCGGTGATTATATTTCAATGGCTTTTGAGAATGATTACTGGCCCGAAAATGGTGGTCGCTACAGCCAGGATATACAATCTAAAGGCAGCCGTGTCCAGACCTGGAACCTGGCGGCCCGGACGAACATCAAGGGTATCGTCTCCTTAAGGCTTGAAAACCCCGTTGAAATACCTCTTTACCAGGACATCCGTCTGGTTGATACAGCCATGGGTCTGGTATACGATCTGCGTACTGAAGACAAGGTAACTTTTACTTCCCAAGGCACGGAAAATCCCTATTACTTCCAGCTCATGGTAGGTGCCGCTGATGATATCCAAGATCAGTTGGATGTAAGGGGTATGATTCCAAATCGATTTGAATTGGCCCAGAATACACCAAACCCTTTCAACCCGGTGACCAATATCCGTGTATCCCTCATAGAGGATGCGAATATCACTCTTAGGGTGTATAACCTCTTAGGAGAGGAAATGAATACATTGGCGCTCAACCGGGCTTTGGGTAAAGGCAACCACCGCTTCATCTGGGCAGGTAAAGATGATAATGGGAATCAACTGCCTTCCGGAGTATATCTGTATCGGATGGAAGTGAATTCTCTCCAAGGTCAAAGATTATATCAAAGCACCAAGAAAATGATACTAATGAAATAATGAAAAGAATATTATTCATTGCCTTTTGTATCAGTGCCTTTGCTTTTGGGCAAAAGGAATTTGGTAAAATAACCTTACCCCTTGGACG
>Ga0208335_1000623_pt1 | contig 12313 bp, 13 predicted proteins | sample DeeseametaMP0759_FD_184202 | JGI IMG/M metagenome (GOLD analysis project Ga0208335, IMG submission 184202) | Marine microbial communities from the Deep Atlantic Ocean - MP0759 (SPAdes) | ecosystem: Environmental > Aquatic > Marine > Oceanic | place: West of Cape Town, South Africa, South...
TAGGCCTAGTTTTGGCTTAATGATCGTACCTGCGATATAACCACCATCAGTGCGAGAACGACCCAAAAGGTTCCAAAGGTCAGTAATGTCTTTAGACGGACCGTCGAAGATATCAAGCATGCATTTTGGTACCCATAAATCTTGCATTTGTGCACATTTAACATCGCCCATACCTTGGTTATTGCCAATAGCAAGCGTCAGGAATGAAACAACCATCGCACGACCATCAATTAAATTTCGGTCAAACAGATCGTTTGGATAAGCAAGCTTCATCCAGCCTTCAGCCTCATTGATCTCATAAACCATTGCATCCAAGTCTTTGGTAAAGTCATCAGTGGTAGAAACTTCTACGTTAGTACCTGTAGAAGACTCTGCTGCGAAGTGTGCCGCAGTTGACAAATAGCCATAACCTTCGGCAGGCGTCATGGTGTAAGCAACCAATATGTGTTTGCCTTCTGCGATTAGCGTATCTTCATCTAAAGACAAATCAGCATATCTATTCGATTGATCCATTGTGGACTTCCTATCTGTAAAAAATAGCTTAATTATAGTAGAGAGATTAAATAATGTAAAATAATAAATATTAAATAAATAATAAGTTTTACTTATAGGTATATCATGATCAATTACACCTTAAAACAACTCTATAGCTTTGAGGCGGTGATAAGGCTTTCAAGCTATACTCATGCAAGCAAAGAGCTTAATATAACCCAGCCTGCCGTCTATATGCAAGTGCAACAATTACAAGAAAACATTGGCGTAAAACTATTTGATCTCAGTGGAAAAAAAATTACACCAACCTTTATCGGCAAAAAAATTTACAAAACCGCCAATGCAATAATTGCCATTACCGAGGCTTCAAAACTAGAAATTGAACATGCGCTCAATCCAGATTCTGGACATTTACAAATCGCAGTTGCTACAACAGCAAATTCGTTTATTTCTCGCTTACTCTCTAAGTTCAAGCAGCATTACCCTCAGATGACTTTCTACCTTGATGTAACCAATCGTCGCGCCCTGTTAGATAACTTAAGAAGCAAAAAGGCAGACTTAGTCATTATGGGTGAACCACCGAAAGACATTCCATTAACTTCAAATGCTTTTATGGAAAACCCCCTTATTGCGATTGCTCATCCAGACAACAAATTGCTCAATAAAGAAAGAATTTCGATAAAAGACCTGAGTAGAGAAACGTTGCTAACACGCGAAGTGGGCTCAGGAACAAGAATTACCGTTCAGCGATTTACTGGACTAGCTTTCAATTCAGATATCGAAATTAATTCCAATGAGGCAATTGTAGAAGCTGTTCAAGCTGGCCTCGGTATCGGTTTTGTATCTAAGCACTCAGTGAAGCTACAACTCGATAACAACATTATAAAACAGCTCGATGTCACGCCATTTCCTATTATCAGACATTGGCATGTGGTGCATCATAAAGAGGCAGAACTCTCACCTATTGCACGACGATTTAAACAGTTTATTATCGATAACAGTGAGGCCAACAATTAGCTTCGATACTCAGCGTTTATTTTGACGTAGTCGTAAGAAAAATCCGTCGTCCAAACGCTTTCAGAAGTTAGGATATCGCCCATCTCTATGCAGATCACAATATCAGCTTTAGCCATTTCAGCACTGCCTGCTTCCTCGCTGTAATTTGCATCCAGCTCGCCAGCGGTAATGATTGGCAGTTCGTTTAAATAAATATTGATATTCTCAATAACAAGACCATCAACTTTTGCCCGACCAACCGCCGCTAAAATTCGCCCCCAATTTGCATCACTGGCAAATAGCGCTGTTTTAACCAAGGGTGAGTGCGCAACCGTGTAAGCCACTTCCAAGCAATCGCTATTGGTCGCCAAACCGCTGGCGCATATCTCAACAAATTTGGTCGCACCTTCACCGTCTCTAACAATCTTATGGGATAAATCTTGCGTTAGTTTATTAAGAGCCCCCTGAAAAGCTTCTCGACAATCAGTTAGCTGAATGCCCGATTGATTGGTTGCACTCACAGTACAAGCATCATTGGTTGAGGTATCTCCATCAACAGTAATGCGGTTAAAGGATTGGTTAACAGCCATCGATAAACAAGCTTGTAACTGTTGTTGGGAGGCGCCAATATCAGTAACAATAAAGCTTAACATCGTTGCCATATCAGGGCGAATCATGCCAGAACCCTTGGCAATGCCGGTGAGTGTTACTGTTTTTCCATTAATTTCAAATGTTTCTGAGTGACATTTATCAACCAAATCGGTTGTTAATATTCCCTCTGCCACTTGATTCATATTATCCGCAGAAAGTGTTTCTACTAATTTTGTTGAATTCTGTTGAAATGGTTTTAGAGGTATTAGCTGGCCAATGACACCCGTTGAAAATGGCAATATTTGCTCTGGCTTTATATTAAGAATCTCGGCAAATATCTTACAACTCTGATAGGCGTGTTCAAGGCCTTTTTCACCCGTGCCTGCATTCGCATTACCACTGTTGATTAATAAGGCGCGAACATCAGATAGTAAATGATTCTTTGCTACCAGTACGGGCGCAGCACAAAAAACATTTTGAGTAAAAACTGCAGCGGTGACACTACCTTCAACCAAAGTCACTAAGGATAGATCTAGCTTTTCTTGATCATTGGGATTTTCATTTGAACTGGACTGCTGGGATGACTTAAAACCGGCTGAAATCGCCGAACATTCAACACCTGCTATTTGAAGTAAATCATTACGCATTGAAAAGTAATAAAATAATTATGATAAATTGATTTTACCCAATTTGCCGACTCTACTTTATTACAATCTAGAGCTGTCCAGCTTATTAAACGCAAGCATCAAAACCGCACCAAATACGACCATCATCAGCGCAGGTACTGCAGCTCGCTCGAAAAGCCCCTCAGCACTCAACTCATACACTCTGATGGCTAGTGTATCCCAACCAAAAGGTCTTAGTAAGTAAGTGGCTGGCAATTCTTTCATCACGTCAACAGCCACCAATAAAGCACCCGCCATAATACCCGGTGTCATCATTGGTAGATACACTTGCCAGATTAAGCGAAAACGTGAAGCACCTAACAGTCTCGCGCTTTGCTCGAATACTGGTTTGATTTGCTCACTGGAAGCAACTGCTGAATTATAAGCAATTGCCATAAATCGGGAAACATAGGCAAAGAGTAATAATGCAATTGAACCAAACAATAAGTGATTGAGTGAAGACCCACCGAAGTATTCATTAATTAATGAAATATTTTGCACACCATACATTAAGCCAACTGCCATTACCGAGCCCGGCAAGGCATAACCTAAAGTAGAAAAATGAATCAGCATTTGCAAAAATTTACTGTTGTTTTTGCAGGAACTTGGTAAAGCCAAAATAGTGGCAACAGTGACAGTTAGTGCAGCTGCGCTTAATGTCAAAATAGCTGTTGAGGTGAAAAAACCTGTGTATCTACTACTCCACTCTTTGGTAAAAACGTCTACACACCAAATAATTATTTGCAATATTGGCATTGCAAACGAGAGCATGAAAACACTAAATACAAAAGTGAACAATAACCAGCCAATCCAGCCATTAGCGGTATACGGTCTAATATGCGAAACATCAGTCGAATAATATTTGGCTTTTCCTCTCGCTCTTCTTTCAAAGTAAATCAAAAAGAAAGCCACTAAAACCAATAAAGACGCCAGTTGCGCGGCCACTTCAATTGAGCGAAAATCACCCCAAGCCGAGTAAATAGCGGTGGTAAATGTCGAATAATTAAATAAGGAAACAACGCCAAAATCTGCCAAGGTTTCCATTAACGTCACCAACAAACCAGCAGCAATGGCTGGGCGAGCAAGTGGAACTGAAATTTTCCAAAAAACGCGTATTGGGCTTGCACCGAGCATTTTCCCAGCCTCAATCATGTGTATTTTTTGTCGCTTAAACGAGGCGCGCGCCATCATATAGACATAAGGATAAAACACCAAAATAAAGGTTAAGATAATGGCCCAATAACCCGCGCGAATATCAAAACCTGGAAAACCTAGAATCTCTCGCATCCAAACTTGAGCATAACCAGAATAATCAAAAACACCCAAATAGACAAAGGCTAGGACGTAAGCAGGGATGGCAAAAGGCAAAAACAAAGCCCACTCCAACCAGCGGCGTCCAGGAAATTCCACCATCACCACCAAATAAGCTAGCACTGTGCCCAAAACACTAACGCCCAATCCAACACCAATTAACAAAATAGCGGTGGATAAAACAAGGTCTGATAGCAAGGTTTGAGCAAAATGTGTCCACAGTTCGCCACCCGGAAGTAACCAAGCAGATGCAACAACAAAAATTGGCATCGACACTACGAGTGCCAGTAGGCAAACCCATATATTTGATTTAAAACAAAATCGGTCCACTGAGATCAAGCCTTAGAGAAATTGCAAAATTGTAAACCAAAAAACCCAAGACACTTTCGGGCCTTGGGTTTCATCGGAAATTTTATCGGTTTATTATTTATAACCAATCCTTTGCATTAGTGCGACTGCATCAGCCTGCAAAATACCAACAAGCGCCAGATTCATATTGTCTTTCTTGAAAGTACCCCAAGCTGAAACCACTTCATCAGAAGCAATGTTTTGATTGGCTGGATATTCTTTATTCAAAGCGCCATAAATTGCTTGGGCTTTAGCTGATGACAACCATTCTAATAACTGAATAGCGCCATCTGAATTTGAGGCATGCTCAGTCACGCCTGCACCAGAGACATTAACATGTACCCCTGTTGTATCTTGATTAGCCCAAAAAAGCTTTAGTGGTGCATCGGGTGTTTTTTCAATCAAACGACCAAAGTAATAGGTGTTGACTAAGCCAACATCACACTGACCAGCTAGGATAGCATTCATCACGTGGGAATCTTTAGCATTTGGTGTAGCTGCTAAGTTACTTACCCAGCCACTAACAATTTCCACAGCTTTGTTTTCGCCTTCATTATGAATGATTGAAGCGACTAAAGATTTTGTATAAATCTTTTTACTGGTTCTTAAGCAAAGTTTACCTTTCCATTTACTATCAGCTAAATCTGCATAAGTTGAGAGTTCAGACGAATTAACACGCTCTGTGCTATATACAATCGTTCTAGCACGAACAGACAAGCCCGTCCATAATCCATCAGGATCTCTTAAATAGCTTGGAATATTACCAACAATTGTATCGGTCATTACAGCTTGGAAAATATCCTGCGTACCTGCATACCAGAGATCGCCAGCATCTACCGTCATAAACATATCTGCAGGGGTGTTTTCGCCTTCTAATTTTAGACGCTCAATTAAATCGCCACCCTTGCCGGTTAAGTAATTTACTTCAATACCAGTATCTTTTGTAAATTGCTCAAATAGAGGTTGAATTAAATGCTCTTTTCGAGAGCTGTATACAGTAACTGTGTCATCAGTTGCCGCTTGAACTTGAGTAATTGAGCCCATTAGGAGAGTTGTTAATGCCATGACTGACACAGCGAATCGCTTTGTAAACATTGGTTGTTTCTTTATTAAATGATTGTTAAGTAGTTTTTTTATTGCAAATGATAATCAATATCATTTGCGTATGATACACAATATCAATTAATATGCAACTGTTTATTATCAATTCTACCGACCTTGTCAGCAAATGTTTCGGCTTCAGCTTCGTCATGTGTTACAAGGATTGAGGTCACTTTTGCTTTTTTAAGAATATCTCTAACTTCCGTTACTAATTGATCACGATGGGACTTATCTAAACTTGAAAATGGCTCATCTAATAAGAGTAATTTAGGTGAAATTGCTAACGATCTTGCTAAGCTAACACGCTGTTGTTCGCCGCCAGAAAGTTGGTGTGGGTATTTTTTTTCTACACCCTCAAGACAAATCAATTGAAGCAGTTCATTGACTTTTTGTGTTTTTTGTTCTCTGCTTAATTCATTGATACCAAAGCAAATATTTTGAAAAACCGTCATATGTGGGAACAATGAATAATCTTGAAAAACCATGCCAATTTTTCTAGCTTCGGCTTTCACTTGGTGTTCACCATGATCACTCAGATCACTACCATCTATATTAACTGAACCATCCTGTGCGTTATCCAAGCCCGCAATAAATCGTAGCGCACAACTCTTTCCACTACCGCTATCTCCCAATAGTGCAAAAATATCGCCACTTTCAAGCTCTAAATTAAAGCCGTTTAAAACTTGGTTGTCTTCAAATGATATTGATAAGTCACTAACCTTTAACACGCTAAACCTAAATAATAATGATTCTCATTATTATATAAGATTAATACTCATTAAGAAAGTATAAATAAATAATGAAAATGTAAGTGGAATTACCGTAACTGCAAAAAAAGTGTCTTTTTCGATAAACTTTGCGCACTTTGATTATTTATCTGTGATTATTATCTCATTCACAAAATTTCCGAAATTTTTTCGATTAACCCTGTAAACACTTGTTTTTAATCAAAAAAACAATCATAAATGGCTGTTTTAATACCTAAAACAGCATTTTTAATGAGTTTTAACGAGAAATTTAAACGCCAAATTCCCCATATCGAAAATTTCCGATATTTTGGTAAAACCATTTTTTATAAATCATTAAAAATCAAAAAAAATAGTTTGACACTCATTGATGAGTGGATAACATAAAATAACAGAAAATCAAAAAAACATTTTTTATTAATGGATTCTATAAGTCGAAGCAAAGCCAGTCAAAAAGTCACTCTTGTTGGAGCTGTGATTGATTTCTTGCTGTCTGTTATTAAAATCTTTGCTGGCTTTATCGGCAATTCAGGCGCATTGATTGCTGATGGAATTCATTCATTCTCAGACCTATTGTCCGATTGGGTGGTTTGGTATGCAGCAAAGCATGCAGGCGAAGCGCCTGATGCCGAGCATCCCTACGGCCATGAGCGGTTCGAGACTGTTGCCACATTAGGACTCAGCATTTTTCTTGCCATTGTTGGCACAGGTATTATTTTTGATGCTGCACAGCGTCTATCAGATACGGGACAACTTAGTCACGCCCCTTGGTTGTTAGCTGTTGCTGCCCTTTCAATTGCAAGCAAGGAGGCATTGTATTGGTATACAGTGATTATCGCTAAAAAAGTCAAATCAGACATGCTCAAGGCTAATGCTTGGCACCACCGCTCCGATGCGTTTTCATCCGTTGTGGTATTGATTGGTATTTTTGGCGCGGCTAATGGTTACTTTTACTTAGACAGCATTGCCGCCATTATTGTTGGTTTAATGATTATCTTTATTGCTTGGAAATTGGGCATTGGCGCAACAAAAGAACTGGTTGATACCTCCATTGATGCCGAAGACATTGCAAGACTGCGTACAGCACTCTCTGAGATTAAAGGTGTTAACAGTGTTCATTCTTTACGTACAAGAAAAAATGGCCATAAAATTTCTGCCGATGTACACGTTCAGGTAAACCCATTCTTATCCGTCAGCGAAGGGCATATTATCAGCGTCAGTGTCGAGCGGGTGGCAAAAGATTGCGTTGAGGGTTTAAGCGATGTCACTGTTCATATCGACCCTGAAGATGATGACGATGAAAACCTGCCCTACGAAAATCTTCCTGAGCGTGCACAGGCCTTAAAAATTCTTCACCAAGCACTCAAACTGGAAGAGTGTGATTATCAAATTGAACGCACTCAATTGCATTATCTCGATGGTTCAATTCTAGTGGATTTCTACCTTCCGCTCGACTATTTACAAACTACCGACGCACAGGAGATTAACAACCAACTCTCCAGTATTGTTGGCAAGCTGCCAGGCTATGGGGAAGTGAAAGTATATTTTAGCTAAAAACTATACTATAACGCGTGATAAGCATGGCAAATAGCGCCTGCTAACGCATCAGCAGCATCCGCTTGAGGTGCTTTGTTCAGCTTTAATAAATGTTGCACCATATATGACACTTGATCTTTGGCGGCATGACCTTTACCAACAATCGCCTTTTTTATTTGATTTGGACTGTAATCCACAATCGGCAAATCCTGAGTACCAACCGCTGAAATAATTGCCCCTCTGGCATGACCCAGTTTGATAGCAGCATCAGGATTGGGTCGATCTGGGCGCATAAAGGCTCGCTCAATCACCACAATATCCACTTCGTTTTTTTCGAGTATTTCTTTAATACCTTTGAAAATAGTAATGATGCGTTCATTAAAATCACCCTGGGTGCGAATGCAACCACTGGTCACGTAATTAAACTTTAGTTTGTCTGCAGTAATAAGCCCAAAACCGGTGATTCTTGAGCCTGGGTCAACGCCAAGTATATTCATGGTCGCTATTCTAACAGCTATAATCTTTTGCTTATTGTTAAAAGGTTGACCCCATGGCTGTTATTGATCTGTCTCAACACAATTTTGACGAAACCATTTCTAGTAATGAAATCATCATAGTTGATTTCTGGGCGCCGTGGTGCGGGCCTTGTCTGCAATTTGCACCCACTTTTGAGGAAGCCTCAGAGAAAATAGATGGCGCGGTTTTTGCAAAAGTTAATACAGAAGATGAGCAGGAGCTGGGTCTGCGTTTTGGCATTCGTTCCATCCCAACACTAATGATTTTTCGCCAAGGCGTTGGCATCTTTACACACTCTGGCACCATGGCACTTGCCGATATTAAAGAGTTGATAGAGAAAGCTGCATGCTTAGATATGGATGAAGTTAGAAAAGAATTGGGCGAAGAAAGCGAGTAAATCAGCTAACCAATAAACTGGCTATATTGCTCCGGTTTAAAACCAACTATAACTGTTAAACCGCAGACGAGCACTGGCCGCTTAATGAGTGTTGGCTGCTCGATAAGCAATTCAACAGTAACATTATTTTTTTGGGCGTCGGGCAAATTGCGAAAAGTTGTTGAGCGTTTGTTAAGTAGCATATCCCAACCAACAGCCTCAATCCAGTCTTTAATTATTTCAGCCGACAAAGGGTTTTTCCTAAAATCGACAAACTCATAACTTACAGATTGCACACCAAGATACTTACAAGCTTTTTTAACTGTATCGCAGTTTTTAATACCATAAAGCTTTAATTCATTACCCATAAAACTAGCGATCCAAGGGTGGTTGTTTAAACTTTTCACGCATCCAGTTGAGTGCTTTAAAAGTGATTTCATTCTCAATAATTTTGTGTTCAAGGCGCTTTTTGCCCGGAAACTCCATTAAGAATAAACCAACAATAATAGCCAGAATGCCCTGGCCTGGGGTAAATAGCATAACCAATCCGAGAAAAACCAATAATAATCCTAGAAAGCTCCTGATAACAACCGCAATCAAGTGACCAAAATGCTTAATTTCTAACTTGTGATATTGTGGATTAGTAAAGTAATCGTGTGGAATTTTGGACACTAAGAACGGTGTAAAAATCAAACTAAAAATAAAAATCAATGCAGAGACTGTAACGATGAGACCGATGTAGTCCTCAAGTTGCGTATAAATATCTAGGGCAAAATCTAACATGTTAAAAGAAAGGTAACAGGCCCATCATTTACAAGAGATACTTGCATATCAGCGCCAAAAACCCCTGATGCCACATCACTATGTTTGCTTTTAAACCGTTCAACCATATAATCGTAGATACTCTGTGCTTCAACAGGAGGTTTTGCTGTAGAAAATCCGGGCCTTGTTCCAGACTTGGTGTCCGCCGCCAAGGTAAATTGAGAAATGAGCAATACACCCCCAGCAACATCACTAACACTTAAATTCATCTTTCCTTCAGAGTCGGTGAACACGCGATAAGACAGCAGTTTATTAATCATTTTGTCCGCCTCGAGCAATGTGTCGTTTTTTTCAACACCGATGAAAACCAATAAGCCCTGATTAATTGCGCCGACAGTACCACCCTCAACCACAACATTGGCAGATGTTACTCTTTGGATTAAGGCTTTCATATTACTGTCTAGGACGACAGATAAGAGATATCTGCCACAGATAAAAACAACGATCTAACACGACTAATTAACGCCAGCCTTGCTTTGCGCAAGTTTGGCTCTTGCGCATTCACCATAACATTATCAAAGAATGAATCAATCACAGATTTTAAGCCAACAAGTGAGATCATAATCGCTTGATAATCCTTCTGCCCACAAAGTTGTTTGGACACAACTTCTGTTGCCTCAAAAAGAGAAATTTCTGACGCTTCAAGGAATAAGGAAGCATCTACTTCAGAGTCGCCCTCATAATCTTTCAAGATATTGGCAATACGCTTATTGGCTTCAATCAAACTACCAGATTCGCTTTGCTGAGTAAAAACATTAAGCGCTTCAACTCTTTGATGAAAATCAAGTGGTGATTCAGGACTAACTGCAAGTACCGCTTCAAACACACTGCCACCGACTTTATTGTCTCTGTAGTAGGCCTTTAAGCGCTCCATCATAAATTGATAAATTTTAGGCGATGTGGTTTTATCGACCGAATCGGTGTGAAGATTTAAAGAAATCTCAATTAATGTCTTTAAGTTAAGATCAAGCTTGGCTTCAACAAATATTCTCAGCAGGCCAAGCGCTAAACGTCTGAGAGAGTAAGGATCTTTCGAGCCTGTCGGCCCCTGACCAATGCCAACAATGCCCGTGATGGTGTCCAACTTATCAGCAATTGCAACAACAAGACCACTCGGTGTTGAAGGTAGAGCATCACCTGCAAATCTTGGCTGATAGTGCTCTTTAATGGCGTCCGCTACGGCGACAGATTCACCATCATTGCGCGCATAATAGCCACCCATCACCCCTTGCAAATCGGCAAATTCGCCCACCATTTCACTTAATAAATCGGTCTTAGCTAACAAGCCTGCTCTTGCACAAACAACTGCATCAATGCCGAGCATGTTTGCAATAGTGCTGCTCAGTTGCTCGATGCGTTTTGCTTTATCTGCCATTGATCCAAGTGACTTCATAAACAATACTTTATCTAGATCAACCAGTCTGTCTTCTAATCGTTTTGATTTATCTTGCTTCCAGAAAAATTCAGAGTCTGCCAAACGTGGACGAATGACACGCTCGTTGCCATTAACAATGACTGATAAATCACTTGACTCAATATTTGCAACTGAAATAAATGCTGGCAATAAATTACCACTTCCATCGATCATATGAAAATATTTTTGATGGGATTTCATCGCAGAAATCAACGCCTCTTCTGGCACGTCTAAAAACTTCTCGTCAAAATTCCCTGAAAAGGCTTTTGGATACTCCACCAATGCACAAACCTCATCTAATAAAGATTCATCGATAACGGCAGTGGCATTATTTTTAACTGCAACTGCATTGACCTGTTTACGTATCGTTTCTTTGCGAGTATCGAAGTCTACCTCTATCTGAGCTTTGTCGGCCATCAAACTTTGATATTGATCCGCATGAGGAATCTCAAAAGATCGCTCACCGGTAAATCGCAACCCTCGTGTGATATTGCCACTATCAAGCCCCATAATTTTTGCTGGCACAACCGTATCATCCAATAGCATCACCAACCAGTGCACTGGCCGAACAAATAAATAATCCAAATCACCCCATTGCATAGCACGAGTAATTGGAATATTGCTAATGGCTTTTTCTACTGCACTTGGCAAAAGAGCTTCTGTCTTTTCGCCGGCTTTTTCAGACTTAAAAAAGTAATATTCTTTATCGCCCAACACTCGCTTTTCAAGAGTGGCAACATCAACACCACATGATCGCGCAAAGCCCTCGATGGCTTTGCCTGGTGATCCCACTGCTGGACCCTTGCGCTCAATCAATTGATCTTCTTGTTTTGCTTGTAAATTATCAATCGATACCGCTAATCGCCTAGGTGTGGCAAACACTCTAACCTCGCCCATAGTTAAATCAAGAGATTTAAGCTCAGCAACAAGATTGTTTTTTAATACGTTTGAAAGAGTTTTAAGCAACTTGGGAGGTAGTTCCTCCGTGCCCAATTCCAATAAGAAGTCATGCGTTTTCATGCAGGGTATTTTAGCGTATTGACGTTTTTAAAATTGTCTAGATAAGCCTAAATCTTAAACAGCTTTTATCAAGATCAAATCATTGCTTATGATCTAGACTTGATAGATGAGTGCAATAGTAGTAAAGGAATATAAGCAGAGACAACTTGTATTAATTAACCCTGAAGTGGAATAAAATTTCGGCGTCGAATAAGTCTTTGTCTGGAGCGTGCGGCAAAGGCGAGGCCTTGTAAACAGCGCGTTCGATAGAGTTCTTAAACGATATCGCTTTAGCACTATCATCAATCGTACAATCTTGTATATTGACAAATAGAACATCGCCCACATCACTTTGAATGATGTGCACATCACAACCCCAATCATCTTCAGCGCCCAGATA
>Ga0208335_1000627_pt1 | contig 12254 bp, 9 predicted proteins | sample DeeseametaMP0759_FD_184202 | JGI IMG/M metagenome (GOLD analysis project Ga0208335, IMG submission 184202) | Marine microbial communities from the Deep Atlantic Ocean - MP0759 (SPAdes) | ecosystem: Environmental > Aquatic > Marine > Oceanic | place: West of Cape Town, South Africa, South Atlantic...
CTACATGGATGTTGATACTCCTGAAGACGGAAAAAAACTTTCAGAAGATGAAATCAAAAAACGAGTAGCTAAAACAAAAGATATACTTGAAAAAGCCGGGGCTCATTACATCTTGGAAAGCATAGCGGATATTGAACCTGTTATTGAAGATATAAATAAACGTATAGCTAGAGGTGAAAGACCTTAATTTTTTTGAATTATCAAATATTAATAATGTAATTAAAAGATAAGTTTTTAATTACTTTTAAATGGATAACTTAGTATTTCTTGTTGTATTGCTTGCGGCCCTTCTGCATGCTTCGTGGAATGCTTTGGTCAAAAATCATAAAGATAAATTTTTAGGTCTTGCAGCTATCGTGTTTGGTTCAGTACCCTGGGCACTTATATTGATTTGGTATGTTCCTTTTCCCTCTGATAAAGCTATTCCTTACATAGTATTAAGTGCAATAATACATAATGGATACTATTGGTTTTTATTATCTGCTTATAGATTTGGTGATTATACTGTTGTTTATCCTATTTCTCGCGGTTCAGGTACAATTTTAGTAGCTACAGTTTCTTTAATTCTATTTGGAGTAACTTTAACTAATTTTGAGTTACTAGGAATATTTATTGTTTGTCTGGGTATTTTATCTTTAGGTTTCCAAAATTTAGGTGAGTTAAAAAAACATAAAGGCATTATTTATTCTTTAATTACTGGTGTCTTTATTATGTCTTATTCATTAACAGATGGATATGGAGCAAGAATAAGTGGTTCCTTCCTAAGCTACATGGCCTGGTTATTTCCATTAGAAGCTATTTTGTTTCTAATTCTTTTAACTATAATGAAACAAAGGCAAATAATTAACCGAATATCGAAGAATGGAAAATTTACATTTTTTGTGGGTGGCTCAATTTCTACCCTAGTTTATATAACTATTGTATGGGGATTTACAAAAGCACCTATACCAATAATAACAGCCTTAAGAGAAACTAGTATTATCTTTGCACTAGTAATTGGTGCTTTATTGTTGAAAGAAAAATTTACACTACTAAAGACATTTGCTGTATTAAGTATTTTTTCTGGAATAATTTTATTGAAATTTTTTTAAAGTTTTAATTAATTCGTCCATAGATATCTTTAAATCTAACAATATCACTTTCTTTTAAAATTGACCCTGTTTGAACTTCAATTATTTTAACAGGTTTTTTAAAGTAATTTTCTATTCTATGTATTGCTCCTTGTGGAATTAACACTGTTTCGTTTTCTTTTTTAAAAAATTTCTTTTTGTTTATAGTAATTTTGGGTTTACCTTGAGTTATCAACCAATGCTCTGATCTGTGGTAATGTTTTTGAAGACTTATTGATGATTTAGAATTGACTGTTAATTCTTTAACAAGAAAATTCTTTCCTTCAAATAAATTAACATAACTTCCCCAAGGCCTATAATAAACGTTCTTTTTTTTAAAATATTTCTCTTTATCTCTATTATAAATTTTAGATATTTCTTTCCAACTTCCTAAATCTGTCCAGGGTATATCTAATTTAATAGCATTAATTTGTTTTGTTTTTTCTAGAATTGCATAATCAAAAGATTTTTCTAATGATTTTTCAAATGATAATTTATTTAAATAATAAGTATTATTTTTTAGTTTTGCTTTATTAACAGCTTCTAGGCAACTTTTATAAGTTTTTGCTTGGTATTTTTTAAAGTTATTTATTATTGAATTTTTCCTTAAAAAAAACATTCCTGAATTCCAGTAACCATTTTTCTTTATTACTTGTTTTGCTTTTGCTTGTTTGGGTTTTTCAATAAATTTGGTTACTTTATTAATATTTCCTTTAATTTTTTTTGTTAAAAAATATCCATATTCACTTGAAGGATTTGTGGGTTTAATCCCAAAAATAAACATATTTTGATCGTTTAAATTTTTCTTATGTTTGTTTATAGCTGCATTAAATATATATGTTTTTTCAATTAAATGATCTGCAGGAAAAAACATTAAAGATTGTTCTTTTGGTATGTCTTTTATTAAAGCAGAAGCCAGAACTGCAGGAGCTGTATTCTTTTTTGCTGGTTCCAAAACGATTTTATATTTTTTAACTTTATTTTTTTTAAGATGATGTTTTACTTGTTTTAAATATTTTAAATTAGTGCTTATAACTGGATGATCAAATATAGGATTTTTTATTCTATTTAAAGTTTTTTGAAATAAAGACCATCCACCAAAATCAATGAATTGTTTTGGTGGATTATTTTTTTGATTTGGCCAAAGTCTAGTCCCTGCTCCACCACACAATATAACTGGCCTAATTTTCATTTATTTACTATATATCTGCGTAACACTTTTTCTCTTTGAATGCTCCTGGATGTGTAACAGCGCCTTTGAAAGCTGGACCTACTGATTGAGAATACTTCCATAAAGTACCTGAGGTATATTCTGTTTTTTTTGGTTTCCATTTTTTCTTTCTTTTAACCATCTCTTTATTAGTTAATTGAACTTTTAAAGAATTCTTCTCTACATTAATTTCAATAATATCCCCGTTTTGAATTAATCCAATTGGTCCTCCAACAGCAGCTTCGGGTCCCACGTGACCTATGCTGATTCCATGTGTTGCGCCAGAAAAACGACCATCGGTTATAAGAGCGACTTCTTCTCCTAAACCTTGTCCATATATGGCGGCAGTAGTAGATAACATTTCAGGCATACCTGGGCTACCTTGTGGTCCCTCATACCTAATGACAATCACATCACCTGGTTTAATCTTTCTTTTTAAAACTGCGTCCAGTGCAAATTTTTCACTATCAAAACATTTTGCTCTTCCTTTAAATTTTTTTCTTTTCAAATCAGTAACTTTTATGATGGCTCCATTTGGCGCCAAATTACCTTTTAAACCAACTAACCCGCCCGATGGACTTAAAGGATTTGAGGTTTTATAAATAATTTTTTGATTAGATGGAAAAATTATATTTTTATGATTTTCTGCAATTGTTTTTCCTGAAACTGTCATACAATCACCATGTAAGAAACCGCCTTCTAATAAAGCTTTTATTAAAATTGGAACTCCTCCAATCTCATAAAGATCTTTTGCAACATATTTTCCTCCAGGTTTTAAATCAGCTATATAGGGAGTTTTTCTTGAAATATTTGTCACATCCTCTAATGTAAATTTTATTCCAGCCTCATTCGCAATTGCGGGTAAATGTAATGCCGCATTAGTTGATCCTCCCGAAGCTGCTACCACAGCAGCTGCATTTTCTAAAGATTTTCGAGTAACAATATCTCTAGGTCTAATTCCCTTTTGTAATAAATACATTACCGCTTTACCGCTTGAAACCGAAAATTCATCACGTTCCTCGTAAACAGCTGGGGTGCCTGCTGATCCTGGTAATGCTAAACCTATTGCTTCAGAAACACATGCCATCGTATTTGCTGTAAATTGTCCTCCACACGAACCTGCTGATGGGCAAGCTACGGATTCTAATTTTAGTAAATCTTCTTTACTCATTTCCCCAGTGGAATGTTTTCCTATACCTTCAAAAACATCTGCTATTGTCACATCTTTCCCTTTGTATCTTCCTGGTAATATTGATCCACCATAAACAAAAACAGATGGCACATTTAATCGAACCATAACCATCATAAGACCTGGTAGCGATTTATCACACCCTGCCAAACCAACAAGAGCATCATAGCAATGTCCACGCATAGTTAATTCTACAGAATCTGCTATAACCTCTCTGCTAATTAAAGAAGATTTCATTCCAGCGTGACCCATTGCAATACCATCAGTAACTGTAATAGTTGTAAACTCTCTAGGAGTACCTCCTGCAGCTTTAACGCCTTTTTTCGCTGATTGGGCTTGTCTTGAGAGAGTTATATTGCAAGGAGCAGCTTCATTCCAAGTAGTGGCCACACCAACAAAAGGTTTTTCAATATCTGTATTTTTCAAACCCATGGCATAATACATAGAACGATGTCCTGCACTTTTTACACCAATAGATACATGTCTACTTGGCAATTTATTTTTATTAAATTTTATCATTATAAACCTTTAATAGTTAAATTTATTTTATAGATATCGTTTTTTAGAAGATTATAGTTAGTTTTTTCCTGGTCAACAATATTTTTCGGTGCCTTATTTACAAAAGCTTTATTGGAAAGTTTTTGTGAAATTTTATTTAAATCATCCTGAAATTTGGTTTTTCTTTTTACTAAGTTTTCTTTTATTAAATTAAGGTCAACATTTTGATCAAAATATAATTTGAATAATTCACCAGATATAACTAGTGTTGCGGATGATTTTTTTTGGTCTTTGAGGAAAATACTGTTTATTCGACCTAGTTTTTTTAAAACTACACTATTTTTGTTAAAAAAATTTTTATTAGCACTTTTAATTTTTTCAATAGATATATCAATAAAAGAACCAGGAATAACATTTAATTCGTTTTTAAAAGATCTAATTTCAGTAATAATATTAATTATTTTTTCAACTTCTTTTGAATGTTTATCTCTCTTTGGCTTTCCAGATATCCAATTAGCTAACATTAGGTAATTTTTACCTGAATTATCTAATTTATTTTTTAACCAAATTTGTTCTGTAACAAAAGGTATAAATGGATGCATTAAGATTAGAATTTGTTTAAATATGTAACTAGATACATCTCTTATTTCTTTAATTGCTTTTTTATCATTAGAATAAAGAATTGTTTTAGAAAGCTCTAAATACCAATCACAGTAAGAATGCCATACAAACTGATAAGCATTTCTTGCAGCTTCGTCAAAACGATAATCTTTAATGTTTTTTTTGACAGTATTTTTGGTTTCTAAATAATCTGCGTAAATCCATTTATTGATATTTATAGTTATTTTTGGGGTTTTATTTGATGAATTAAAGACACATTTATTCATTATTAAAAAATTATTAGCATTCCACAATTTATTTAAAAAGTTTCTATAACCCTTCACTCTATCTTCAGAAAGCTTTACATCTCTTCCTGGCGAGGCCATGGAGAGTAAAGTGAAACGTAAAGCATCAGCACTATACTTTTCAATTATTTCTAAAGGATCAATTACGTTTCCTTTGGACTTGGACATTTTTTGTCCTTTTTCGTCTGTAACCAAAGCATGAACATAAACATCTTTAAAAGGTTCTTTATTTACAAATTCCATTCCTAACATAATCATTCTTGCAACCCAAAAGAAAATAATATCGAACCCCGTCACAAGTACAGTTGTTGGATAAAATTTTTTTAAATATTCGTTTTTATTAGGCCACCCTAAAGTCGCAAATGGCCATAGACCTGATGAGAACCAAGTATCTAAAACATCTGGATCTCTAGTTAAGTCAACTTCTTTTTTGTAATATTTTTTTGCATTTTTTTTTGCTTCACTTTCATTTATGGCTACAAATATTTTTTTATTTGGTCCGTACCAAGCAGGTATTTGATGTCCCCACCATAACTGTCTTGAGATACACCAAGGTTTAATATTATTCATCCATTGAAAGTAAGTTTTTGACCAATTACTAGGAAAAAAATTAGTTTTTTTAGATTTAACAATTCTTTTTGCCTTAACTGATAATTTTTTTGCATCAGCAAACCATTGCTCTGTTAAAAAAGGTTCTAGGATAGAATTTGATCTATCACCATAAGGAACTTTATTTTTTATATTTTCTTCTTTAACTAATAATTCTTCTTTTGAAAGCTGTTCTAAAATTTTTTTTCTAGCCTCAAAACGATCAAGGCCTATAAATTCTCTTGGACCTTTTTCATTAATTTTGGCTTCTTCTGTAAATATATTAATTATCTGAAGTTTATTTCTTTTACCAACTTCATAATCATTAAAATCATGTCCAGGAGTAATTTTGACTGCTCCAGTTCCTCGTTCTGGATCAGCATAATCATCCTCGATAATTTTAATTTTTCTTTTAGCCAATGGTATTGTCACAAATTTACCTACAATATTTTTATATCTGCGATCATTAGAATTTACTGCTACAGCAGTATCTCCAAGCATAGTTTCAGGCCTAGTTGTTGCGATAGTTATAAATTCATTAGAAGAACCATCTATTGGATATTTGATGTAATATAATTTAGAATCAACTTCCCTTTGATCTACTTCTAAATCAGAGATTGCGGTTTTAAGAACAGTATCCCAATTAACTAATCTTTCAGCCTTGTAAATTAATTTTTTTTTATATAATTCAACAAAAACTTTTACGACGGACTTAGATAAATTTTCATCCATTGTAAAAGCATTTCTCGACCAATCACAAGAACAACCCAATTTCTTTAGTTGATTAATTATTATGTCACCATATTGTTTTTTCCATTCCCAAACTTTTTCTATAAATTTTTCTCTTCCAATAACATTTTTTGTTATGTTTTCTGATGCTAATTTTTTTTCAACCAAAGCTTGGGTAGCAATTCCAGCATGATCGGTTCCGGGTTGCCATAAAGTTTCAAAATTATTCATCCTGTGAAACCTTATTAAAAAATCTTGGATAGAATTGTTTAATGCATGACCCATGTGTAAACTTCCAGTTACATTGGGTGGAGGGATTACTATAGAGAATTTTTTCTTATTTGGTTTAGGTTTAAATAAATTATTTTTTTCCCAATAGGAATATATTCTGTCTTCTGATTCTAAATGTATATATTTATCTTTGCTCATTATTATAGATAAGTTTATAATTTATTAATTTGAATTAACAATAATCAATTAAGGTTTAAATTAGATAGACTATTTGGAAATATTTTATATATAAAGAATGATTAATTTGATTTATTATAAAATATGATGGCAACGTGGCGGAATGGTTACGCAGAGGATTGCAAATCCTTGTATCCGAGTTCGATTCTCGGCGTTGCCTCCAAAAAAAGAGTTGTTTTAGTTTTAAAAAAAAGTAGGTTCAAATTTTTAATATTCCTCGGTAGCTCAGTTGGTAGAGCAGTTGACTGTTAATCAATTGGTCGCAGGTTCGAGTCCTGCCCGAGGAGCCAAAATTAAATAACTTTTTGTATTACAGCGTTTTCTGATTGCAAAATTTTATTAAATTTTATTTTCTGCTCATTTGTTAGTTCTGAATACACCTTAACTAAAAAGTTATAATTCAAATTCATGTGACCTTCTTTTGATTTTTCAATGTTAATTAAATATTCTGAAAAATCTTCAAAGAAATAAGTGATTGGAACTTTAAGGTAGTTAGATAATTGTAATAACCTAATAGAACTTACCCCGTTTGTTCCTTTTTCATATTTTTGTATTTGTTGAAATGTTACGTTAATTGCTTTTGCTACCTTTGTTTGTGTTAAACCCAAAGCTAATCTTCTAAGCTTTAGTTTGTTCCCTAAGTGTTGATTAAAATTCTCCTGCATTAAGACCCCTCTTTAAAAAACAAATTAACCCTAAATATATAAGGATTGCAAGTATTAAAATAATAAAAAATTAGTTAATTTTATGGGTTGACATACGGTTTTTCTTAGTAAATCTAAAATATAAATTTGTATCAAAATGGGTCCCAGTGACTACAAAAGTAAAAATATATAAATAAATACTATTAATAACTAGAAGTAATTTTTATAATTAAAATTATAAAATCTGACTTAAGAACAATTTTGTCCTTTCGTTTTTAGGATTTGCAAAAAAATCTTCAGTGTTTGCTCTTTCTACAATCATACCTTCATCCATAAATATAATTTCATCAGCAACTTCTTTGGCAAAACCCATTTCATGTGTAACTACTATCATAGTCATTCCAGCTTTTGCTAAATCAACCATAGCATCCAAAACTTCCTTGATCATTTCAGGATCTAATGCAGAGGTAGGTTCATCGAAAAGCATAATTTTGGGTTCCATACACAAAGCTCTTGCAAGTGCAGCTCTTTGTTGTTGTCCACCCGATAATTGACCTGGAAATTTCTTAGCTTGATCGGTTATTTTAACAGATTCTAATTGTTTTAATGCTAATTCTTCTGCTTTTAATTTTGGAATTTTTTTTACCCATATTGGGGCTAAAGTGCAGTTATCTAAAATTGATAAATGTGGAAACAAATTGAATTGTTGGAAAACCATACCAACTTCAGCTCTTACTTGTTCAATGTTTTTGGTATTTTCTGAAAGCTCAATTCCATCAATTACTATTTTTCCTTGTTGGTGTTCTTCCAATCTATTAATACATCTAATTAATGTAGATTTTCCAGAGCCAGATGGTCCACATACTACAATTTTTTGTTTCTGAGCAACTTCAAGGTCTATATCTTTTAAAGCTTGAAAATCTCCAAACCACTTACTTACTTTCTCCATTTGTATAATTTTTTCAGACATAAAATTTATCTATCCGTTTTATATTTTTCTTCTAATCTTTGACTATATCTGCTCATATTAAAACAAATAATCCAAAAGAGTATACCCGCAAAAACATATCCTTCTGTGGCAAAACCTAACCAGTCTGGATTTGTTTTTGCCATATCTATCATACCCACTAACTCAAGCAATCCAACAACTAAAATTAAAGGAGTATCTTTTACTAAAGCCAAAAATGTATTCGCTATACCGGGAATAACAAGTTTTAAAGCTTGAGGTAAAATTACAAGCAAATGTAATCTCCAGTACCCCATCCCAAGAGATTTAGCTGCATCATATTGACCTCTTGGTAAAGCCTGAAGTCCGCCACGTATAACTTCAGCCATATACGCAGCTTCAAAAAGTGTGATCGCAATAATTACTCTAAAAAGTTTATCCATATAGACTCCATCTGGTAAAAACATAGGAAACATTACAGAAGCCATAAATAATACTGTAATCAAAGGAACTCCTCTCCAAAACTCAATAAAACCAATTGAAGCATATCTCGTTACTGGTGCTGAAGATCTTCTGCCTAATGCTAAAAACATTCCTATAGGAAAACAAAGTATTAAAGCAAAAACCGAAATAATAAATGTAAGAGAAAGCCCACCCCAAGCAGTAGTTTCAACCCACACCAAACCAAAATTACCACCATGGATTAAATTAAACATGATAAATGGAAAAACAAATATTAAAAAAATAATTAAATATTTTTTTAATTTAATTGGAATATAGAATAAGGCTACAACTAGTGTGATTAACATAATAAATGAGGTGTTAATTCTCCAAAGTTCAGCGTTCGGATACAATCCATACATCAAACGTGGAAACCAAATTTTAATAAAAATCCAGCATGCCCCACTATCAGAGCAATCTTTTTTTGTTGTGCCTACAAAATTAGCATCAATGATTAGCCAGTTAAGGAGTGGCGGAATATTCTGGATTAAAACAAAAATAATTAACAAAGTTAATATAGAATTAAACCAATTAGAATTGATATTTATATTTAATTTATCCAACATTTTATTTCCTGAAAATTCTATTCTTAAATAATAAAGGCCCAAAAAACCAAAAATTAGTGGTGTAAAATAATTTAACCCTCTTGGAAAAAATGAAGTGATATTTACATCAAAAAGCGAATTAAGAGTTACATCAATCAAACCTAATGAAAATAAAAAAATTCCTATTGGAACAAATAGGCTGAATTTTTCTCTACTCGGTGTTCCTAAAAGATTTATAATTTTAATCATTTTTCTTTAATAGCTATTTTTTTGTTATACCAGTTCATTAAAATTGAGATTGCGATGCTAATACTTAAATAAGTAAGCATTGTAATAGAAATAATTTCAATTGCTCTACCTGTTTGCATCATTGCTGTTCCAGCAAAAACTAAAACTAGATCAGGGTACGCGATTGCTGCAGCTAACGAAGAATTTTTAGTTAAATTTAAATATTGATTAGTTGTAGGTGGTATAATTATTCTTAAAGCTTGTGGCATTACCACTAACCTAAGAATTTGTCCTGGTGTTAAACCTATTGATGCAGCAGCTTCCTTTTGTCCTTTAGTTACACCCATTATTCCTGCTCTTACACATTCAGCAATAAATGTAGCTGTGTACAAAGATAATGCGGCAGCCAAGGCCATTAATTCCGGAATTATAGCTACTCCACCTATGTAGTTATAAATTGTTTTTGATAATTGTTTAAGTTCAGGATGTTCAAAGGTTAAAGAAACTCCTCCTATTAAAAAAGTTAATAACGGTAATACAATTATTATTCCCAAGGATATTAAAAAAGCTGGTATTCGCCTGCCAGATTTCTCCTGCTGTATTCGTGTGTATTTAAATACAAAAAATATTGCAACTATTGCTGCTACTATTGAAAATAAAAAAACTGACCCATTTGTCCAAACAAATCTAGGAACATAAAGTCCTTTTATCGATAAATAAGCTATATCAAAAAAATTAATTGCTTCTTTCGGTAAAGGCAGAGCTCTTAATGCTGCAAAATACCAAAAAAATAATTGAAGCAACAAAGGAATATTTCTAAAAATCTCTATGTACCATTCTGAGATTTTTGAAATTAAATAGTTTGATGATAATCTAGAAATACCAATTATAACACCTAGTATTGTGGCAAAGAATATTCCTATTGCGGCTACTATGAGTGTATTTACTAAGCCAACTAGATAAGCTTTAGCATAAGGCTTAGTGCCATCATATTCCACAAAAGGAGTAAATGAAATATCAAACGATGCTTCTTCACCTAAAAAACGCAAACCAAAATCAATACCTCTAGTGTCCATATTAACTCGGGCGTTATATGTAAAATATCCGAATATAAATATTATAAATAGAAGAGTTATAATTTGAGGAAAATATTTCTTAATTTTTGGTCTTTTATCCAAGAAAGTGGTTATTCCCAAGTTCATATTTTTTAATTTCTTTTAAAAATGAGCATAAAAAAAAGGGCTAGATAAATCTAGCCCTTTTTCAAAGTATTTATTCGTAATTATCTAGCTGGTGGTACGTAAAGAATACCGCCTTTTGTCCATAATTCATTTGGACCTCTGTCGGGCAATATACCAGTATCAGAAATATTACGTTTGTAGCTTTCACCATAATTACCAACTTGTTTGATAATTCTTAAGCTCCAATCGTTATCTAATCCTAAAGCTGCACCTAATTCACCTTCAGCACCTACAAGTCTTTTAATTTGTGGGTTTTCTGAAGTTTTCATAGCATCAGCATTTGAAGAATTAATACCGTATTCCTCAGCTTCAATCATAATGTTTAATGACCAACGAACAATGTCTTCCCAAACTGCATCACCTTGACGAACAACAGGGCCTAGAGGCTCTTTTGAAATCGTTTCTGGTAATACTATATGATCATCCGGATTTGACAGCTTAGTTCTTTGTGCTGCTAAACCAGATTTATCTGTTGTATAGGTATCGCATCTTCCTGAATCATAAGCTGCTACCACTTCATCGGCTTTTTCAAAAACAACTGGTTCGTATGTAATGCCGTTTGCAGTGAAAAAGTCTCTCATGTTTAGCTCAGTAGTAGTTCCTATATTAACACACGCAGAAAGTCCGCTTTTGAAATCACTTGTAGATGTAATACCAGATGATTTTCTGACCATGAAACCTTGACCATCGTAAAAGTTTACTCCAACGAAAGTAAGACCTATGTCAGCATCTCTTGAAAGCGTCCAAGTAGTATTTCTTGATAAGATATCAATTTCACCTGCAATTAAAGCTGTAAATCTTTCTTTAGCACTTAATGGTGTAAACTTAACTTTGCTTGCATCACCTAGTACTGCAGCAGCAACTGCTCTGCATACATCAACGTCTACTCCAGTCCAATTTCCAGAAGCATCAGCATTTGAAAATCCTGGAAGACCTTGTGAAACTCCACATCTTACAAAACCTTTTTTAATAGTATTTTTCAAGGTTTTAGATTTCTTAGCTGCCATAGACTCTGTTGTGAAAGCAAACAGAACCGCTATTACAGCAACTAAAGAAGTTAATTGTTTTATGTATTTTAACATTTTTCTTCCTTTTATTATTTGTTAACAAATAATTCAAAAAAAAATTTGAATTGACTGAATTATCATTGAAATAGTTCTTTCTTCAAGAACAATAAAAGCAAAGTGAAGCATTGTTATCCTACATTTAGTCTAGACTTTATGAATAATTGCTATATGTAGTGTTTCTGTTAATTATAAAACTAATAGGTTTATCAATACAATTATTAAGTTAAAAAGCAAATTATGACAATTAAATATTTAAAGAAAGCAAATAAAACTTCATCATCTGATGATCAAAAAACTAAAGGCATTGTTGAAAAAATTTTAAAGGACTTAGAAAAATCTAAAGAGGATGGTTGTATTGAATTAACAAAAAAATTTGACAAGTATGA
>Ga0208335_1000631_pt1 | contig 12113 bp, 13 predicted proteins | sample DeeseametaMP0759_FD_184202 | JGI IMG/M metagenome (GOLD analysis project Ga0208335, IMG submission 184202) | Marine microbial communities from the Deep Atlantic Ocean - MP0759 (SPAdes) | ecosystem: Environmental > Aquatic > Marine > Oceanic | place: West of Cape Town, South Africa, South...
CTATGCAAACCGCATGTGCTGATTCAGGCCGGATCATGAACCTTTTATCGAAAAAATGAGCCCGGACGTAACGGTAGCCGTTGTGACCGAATACCTGGAAATATCCGTCACGGGGAACAGGGTCTTCCCTGTTCCATATCACACTCTGATCAAGAGGACTTAGTTCAAGGTGATCTTCAGAAGCAATATCCTCCAGGCTCCAGCGTTTGTGAACAGGTGCATGAGTCACAAGCAGTCCGTCTCGGATCAGCAACAAGGGGAGTGATTCGAGGAAATCCTGCAGTATTTCAGGCAGGGAACCCGAGCGCTCCAGTCCCAAAGAATTCAGGGTTGCATCTCCGCTGTTCATCAGCCAGAGACCAGGCATGTAATTTCCGCTGTCACAGAAATAATCGAGCATCATATGCTCGTGATTTCCCAGCAACGCCTTCCCGTGATTCCGGAAAAACTCAAGCACTTCCATGGAGCGCGGCCCGCGGTCAATCATGTCTCCCACCGAAACAGGATCATCGTCCGGCATCTGCTTCAGCAGTGCCAGCAGAGTCCGGTAATTCCCCTGGATGTCTCCGATCAGGTTCATTTATTATTTTGGTCAGGATGCAGTTAAACGAAATCACCGGCTGCATCGAAAATCAATTTACTTCTTGACAAGATGAACCAATAATATATAACTTCAACCAGATAAATGCGAGGAAGAATTTTAAGGAAACGATTTAAAATCTCTGATGTAATCCAAAAAAAACGATCAACAACAAACTATAAAAAGAAAGGCAGCATAATGTCAGCTAAAACAATCAGCCGCTTCCCGGTTCCTGAACTTAAAGAATTGCCGGAAGACATCCGGGAAAGGATCCTGGCAGTACAGGAAAAGTCCGGATTTGTTCCAAATGTTTTTCTGGTACTTGCTCATCGTCCGGATGAGTTCAGAGCTTTTTTTGCATATCATGATGCCTTGATGGAAAAAGAGGGAGGACTGACGAAGGGCGAGCGCGAAATGATTGTTGTTGCAACTTCTGGTGTCAATCAATGTATTTACTGTGTCGTAGCACACGGTGCAATTTTAAGAATTCGAGAGAAAAACCCGCATCTAGCAGACCAGATTGCAACTAATTACCGCAAGGCTGACATCACTCCAAGGCAAAAAGCAATGCTTGATTTTGCAGTCAAAGTTTCAATAGAGTCAAGTGATCTGGACGAATCTGATTTTGAGGAAATGCGTCAACACGGTTTTTCTGATGATGACATTTGGGACACGGGTGCAATTTCAGCTTTTTTTTCCTTATCCAATCGAATGGCAGATTTAACTAACATGCGGGCAAATGATGAGTTTTACCTCCTGGGACGTATTCCAAAAAATTAGCCGGAAAAGTTCCTGCATAAGTACGCCTGATATGGAAAATAACAAATTTCTTCGTTTGGCGAAAAAGATTCTGTGGCTGTTTTTTGCATTCTTCTGGATGATTCAAACGGCATCCGGTGAAACAATTTTGCAGACAAGCAGAGGTGGCGTAACATTCCAGATAAAGACAATCGCAAAAGGACTCGGAGTTCCGTGGGGCATGGTCTTTATCAGTCCGGATCAAATCTTATTTACCGAACGTAACGGGAAGATTGGAATTCTTGCTCCTGCAAGCGGAAAAATAATCCGTATTAGCGGCGGACCGAAAGTAATGCATTCCGGACAGGGAGGCTTGTTGGATGTTGCGGTTCCTCCGGATTTTAAACAGGGAGGCTGGATTTATTTTACCTACAGCAAAGAACAGAAAGGCAAGGGAGTTACCGCACTGGCACGAGCCAGAAGAAAAGGCAACCGTCTTGTAGCATTAGAGGACCTGCTTGTAACACGTTCTGCAAGCAGCACCGGAAGACATTTCGGGAGCCGCATAGCATTTGATGGAGCAGGGCATCTATTTTTTTCAGTTGGTGACCGAGGTGTACGTCCCAATGCTCAGAATTTGTCCACACATGCCGGTTCAATTCTGCGTTTGGACTTGAACGGCAATGTGCCTGAAGACAATCCATTTGTGCATCAAACGGGCGCATTGCCGGAAATCTGGAGTTATGGACACCGCAATCCACAGGGAATGTTCTATGACAAAAATCAGCAGCGTCTCTGGTCAATTGAGCACGGTCCCCGCGGAGGAGATGAAATCAATCTAATCCTGCCGGGATTAAACTACGGCTGGCCGATAATTTCCTATGGAAAGGAATACTGGAACCCTTTTCCAGTAGGAGAAGGAACTGAAAAAGAAGGCATGGAACAGCCGGTCAAATTCTATGTTCCATCCATTGCCCCCGGAAGTTTGCTTGTCTATTCCGGGAAAGCCTTTCCGGACTGGAAGGGAAATTTGTTTGCAGGCGCCTTAAAGTTGACACATCTGAATCGTGTGGAAATTGATAACACCGGAAGGGCAATTACCGAAGAACGACTTCTGGTGGGGCTCAGAGAACGCATACGTGCTTTAGCCGAAAGTCCGGAAGGTTGGCTTTATCTGTCAACTGACAGCGGAAAAATCCTGAGAATCAGGCCGCAATAAAAATCAATGATTGTAGAATGTTTGTTTAAAAACCTGAAAAGACAAACAAATGCGGCATTATTATTTTACGATTTAAACAGAAAAAGTTTTTATTTAATGTCAGTAGAATCTGAGTAGATAAAAAGAGGTTATGTGAAAAAAGCAGTCATCATCGGAGTTGGAACAGAACAGGGACTTGGAGCTCAACTGGCTAAACGTTTTGCCTCGGAAGGACTTCATGTTTTTGTCGCCAGCAGAACTCAGTCCAGACTTGATGCGCTGACAGTTGAAATTGAACAAGCAGGAGGTAAAGCAACTGCTGTTTGCGCTGATGCAACCATCGAAGAGCAAGTGGTTAAGCTTTTTGAAAAAGCAGGCAGCGGGCTGGACTTGGCAATCTATAATACCGGCAACAATTATCCAGGTCAAATCATCGATATGGATGCAGAATATTTCAAGAAGAGCTGGAAATCATGCTGCTTTGGAGGTTTTCTTTTTGGCCGGGAGGCTGTCCGTCACATGGTCAAGTCCGGTAGGGGGACTCTGCTATTCACTGGTGCAAGCGCTTCACTGCGTGGACGCGCCAATTTCGGTGCCTTTAATTCAGCAAAGGCAGGATTGCGCACACTTGCTCAGGCGATGGCCAAGGAATATGGTCCGAAGGGAATTCATGTAGGGCATGTTGTAATTGACGGTGCCATAGCCGGAGACAAGATTATGCGTCATCTGCCTGAACTTGCTAAAAAACTAGGAGAAGACGGTATGATAAATCTCGAAGGTATTGTTGAAAGCTATGTTCATCTTTATCGTCAATCAGCGGGAGCATGGACATTTGAACTCGATCTTCGTACCTCCATAGAAAAGTGGTAAAATGAAAAATCTTTTCCTGAGTGCCACCGTTTTCTTGCTGGTTTTTAACTGGACTGGGATGCATCAAATTTTTGCAAACGATTCCAAAGAAATTCAAAATGTATTGGAACTTAAACGGCAGGGATGGGAAGTCATCGAAAAACAAAGCCGTGTGGAATCACGTCCGGGACTGAAACCTTACCAGAACCTGAAACGAGAAGTTCAGGTGGTTAAATATCGGCTAAGCAAAAACGAGCAGTTTTATTTCTGTCTTGTTGAATACGATAGCCAGTTGGATACCATCAGAGAATCCTGTGCTGACAGTGAAAAGGAGGCGAGAGAGCACCTTGGCCGATAGAGTGGTCAGGACGGCATCAGGTAGCAGTCTCATCAAAAAGTTCACGCCCAATCAGCATCCGCCGAATTTCGTTGGTACCTGCTCCAATATCATAAAGTTTAGCATCACGCAGCAGCCGTCCAGCAGGATAATCATTTATGTAGCCGTTTCCCCCTAAAGCCTGAATTGCTTCCAGTGAAACTTTTACTGCATTTTCTGATGCGAATAATAAGCAGGAAGCGGTATCTCTGCGTGAAACCTGGTTATTTGCGCAATTTTCTGCAATGCGATAACAAAAAGCTCTGGCAGATTGCAGTGAAGTATACATATCCGCAAGCTTTCCCTGCATAAGTTCAAAAGTGCCAATCGGCCGATCAAACTGCCAGCGTTCATGGACGTAAGGCAACACCAAATCCATTGCTGCCTGCATGATTCCAAGTGGTCCTCCGGAAAGCACAATCCTTTCTAAATTTAGTCCACTCATCAGTACCTTTACTCCATGATTGACCCCATGGATTATGTTTTCGTTTGGAATTTCACAATCTTCAAAAACAAGTTCACATGTATTGGAACCGCGCATACCGAGTTTATCCAATTTCTGAGCCGTTGAAAAACCTTTCATTTCTTTTTCAACGATGAAAGCGGTCATTGCTTTTGATCCCTGATCTTTAGGAGCAGTGCGCATGTAAACAATCAGCACATTGGCGTCAGGACCATTGGTGATCCACATTTTTGAACCATTGGCGATCCAGTAGTTACCATGCTTTTCTGCATGACAAGCCATTGAACCTACTACATCCGAACCTGCTCCGGATTCAGACATGGCCAGCGCACCGACATTTTCACCGGTGCAAAGTTTTGGTAGATATTTTTTCTTTTGCGCGTCACTGCCGTTCAGTTTAAGTTGATTTACACACAAATTCGAGTGTGCTCCATAGGACAAGCCGACCGAAGCAGATGCTCTTGAGATTTCCTCTACTGCAACCAAATGAGCTAAATAAGACATTCCGGAGCCTCCATACTCTTCCGGAACAGTAATACCCAGGAGTCCCAGTTCGCCAAGCTCCTTCCACAAATGCTGAGGGAATTCATTGTTGCGGTCTATTTCATCAGCAATCGGTGCAATGCGTTTTTCAGCAAATTGCCGGACTGTTTCCCGCAGCAGATCTACTTCTTCATTAAGTTGAATATCCCAGTTCATTTTGATTTAACTGTCGTTTCGTTTTTCAATTCCCGGAAAAAGCAGTTCGGCGCACCTGTATGACACGCAGGTCCGGATTGATGGACTTTGTAAAGCAGAGTATCATTATCACAATCCACCAGCACTTCCACAATTTTCTGCAAATGACCAGAACTCTCACCTTTTTTCCAAAGCACATCACGTGATCGTGACCAGTAGTGTGCATAACCAGTTTCCTGCGTTTTTTGCACTGCTTCCCGGTTGGCGTAAGCCAGCATCAAAACTGCTCCGGAACTTTCATCTTGTGCAATCACAGGAAGCAGCCCGTTCAATTTTTCAAAATCTAAATCTGCAGCAGAAAGTTTGGCTTCAGGAGTTTTTAGCTTTTCGGACATATTTTTTGACATTATGTCTCCTCACGATTCAGGACGCATGGTTGGAAAGAAGATAACATCGCGAATTGTCAATTGTCCGGTAAGCAGCATTACTATCCGGTCAATTCCAAAACCAACTCCACCCATCGGCGGCATTCCATATTCCATTGCCCGTAAGAAATCTTCGTCCAGGGGTTGAGTTTCTTTTTCACCACCGCGTCCCCGCTCGACTTGTTCCTCCATCAAACGGCGCTGAATCACGGGGTCATTCAGTTCCGAATACGCATTAGCAATTTCCCAGCCGTAGATGAAGGCTTCAAACCGCTCAAGCAGCTCCGGATTTTCACGATTTTGTTTACAAAGCGGGCTGGTTTCTTTTGGATGATCGGTGATAAAAATGGGCTGAATAAGCTGAGTTTCACAAGTTTCTTCAAACACAAGCTGAGTTGCCAATCCCCGATTATAATCACCATCAAGCTCCCATCCGTTTTCTTTAAGTAAATTTTGGACTTCTGCGTCACTCATTTTTGAGAACGAAATCCCACCCAATTTTTCAATTGCATCAAGCATGCTTAAACGCGGCCACGGCGCTTTCACATCTATAGTATGCCCTTCATATTCAAATTCAGTTCTGCCGTTGACCGCAAGCGTGCAGCGTTCACAAATATTTTCTGTGTGACGCATTATTTCGTTGTAATCAACATAGGCCTGATAAAATTCCAGTGCAGAAAATTCCGGATTGTGGGTCCTGTCAATACCCTCGTTCCGAAAATCTTTGACAAATTCAAAAACTGCGTCAAAGCCTCCTGCAATGAGACGTTTTAAATATAACTCATTCGAAATCCGTAAATAAAATTTTTGATCCAGTGCTTTGTGATGTGTAACAAAAGGAGTAGCATTGGCACCGCCGTATACCGGTTGGAGTGTCGGTGTTTCTACTTCCAAAAAACCTTCTTCCCGTAAATAGTCACGAATAGTCTGGTATATCAGGGTACGCTTTTGGAAAACTTCTGCTACCTGTGGATTCAGTATTAAGTCGACATATCGCTGACGATAGCGGAATTCTTTGTCTGTAACTTCATCGTGAACAATGCGCTCTCCATCCTTTTCTTCTACCTTTGGCATCGGAATTGGCCGAATCGACTTTGAGAGTAAAGTGACAGTGCTCGCCCTCAAAGTCAGTTCTCCGGTTTTAGTGTGCATCAGTGTTCCTGAAAGTCCAAGATGATCACCGATGTCACACAGCTTAAACATTTCGAATTCTGAATCTCCGATTTCATCCTGACGTACATATATTTGTATACGCGTGTGCTGGGCTTGAATGTTGCCAAAACTGGCCTTGCCCTTACCGCGTACCGCAAGCAGGCGGCCTGCAATGGTTATTTGCTCATGCTTTTTCAGCAGTTCTTCTGCCTGTTCGATAATATCCGGAATTGTATGGCTTCTTTGGAATGAATATGGGTAAGGTTCTGTTCCCAAATCACGAATTTTATTCAGCTTACCAAGCCGGATTTGTTGTTGATCTGCTTGTTTCTCCATCTATAAAATTTTTCTGTTTATAAGCTGTTTTACTTAATAATATTAATATATTGAGAGAATGATGTTATATGGTTAAAGGAAAAGACCGCTCCAACTTTTAACATCGAAAAATTAAAAAATTAGCACTACTCATTGTTGAGTGCTATTTTTTACTTGCGTTGAATTAATTATTACGCTATAATTATTATCCTGAATCAAGATTTGAATAATTTTCAAGATCTAAGATTCACTTAAACGGCTTAGCATACGCTTATTGTTGTTGAAGCTCAATTTAATTAATTATAATCCCAAAAGGAGAACTATGATTCGTCCCTTACAGGACCGCGTGCTTGTACAGCGCGTCGAAGCCGAAGATAAGACAGCTTCCGGTATTATCATTCCGGATACAGCTAAAGAAAAGCCTTCAGAAGGTAAAGTGGTCGCAGTTGGGCCTGGCAAACGCCTTGACAATGGTTCCATTCAAGAGATGGGAGTAAAAAAAGGTGATAAAATTTTATTCAGTAAGTATGGCGGCACCGAGGTAAAAGTCGATGGCGAAGATTATATAATCATGCGTGAGGATGATATCCTTGGCGTTATGGCTTAATTACAGATTACTGAAAAACCTATAACATTAATTTAATTAGAGAAAAGGTATGGCAAAACAAGTTATTTTTGCGGCGGAAAACCGCGAAAAACTGCTTCGAGGCGTAAATGCCTTGACAAATGCAGTCAAAGTAACATTGGGTCCTAAAGGCCGGAATGTTTTAATAGATAAATCTTTTGGGGCTCCACTTGTTACCAAAGACGGTGTAACCGTTGCTAAAGAAATTGAGCTGGAAGACAAGCTGGAAAATATGGGTGCGCAGATGGTCAAAGAGGTTGCTTCAAAAACTTCTGATGTTGCCGGTGACGGGACCACCACTGCTACTGTGTTAGCACAAGCGATTGTGGTCGAAGGTCATCGTAACCTGGCAGCAGGAGCGAATCCAATGGATCTCAAGCGTGGAATTGATCAAGCAGTTGCTGCTGCAACTGAGCAGTTGCACAAAATGTCCAAGTCGGTTTCCGATTCCAAGGAAATCGCTCAAGTGGGTAATGTATCAGCAAACAATGATTCCACAATTGGCGACATTATTGCTGAATCCATGGAAAAAGTAGGTAAGGACGGTGTGATAACCATTGAAGAAGCAAAGACTACTGAAACCAGTTTGGAAGTTGTAGAAGGAATGCAGTTTGACCGCGGCTATCTTTCTCCGTACTTTGTCACTGATTCAGAACGGATGGAAGTGGCTCTGGATGAACCTTATATTATTCTGGTGGAAAAGAAGGTCAGTAACATGAAGGATATTCTTCCTGCAATTGAGCAAATCGCCAAGACAGGTAATCCTTTCCTGATTGTTGCAGAAGACATTGAAGGTGAAGCATTAGCAACCCTCGTTGTCAACAAACTGCGTGGCACCCTGAAGTGTGCAGCTGTTAAAGCTCCAGGTTTCGGTGACCGCCGCAAGGCCATGTTGGAAGATCTCGCGATCCTTACAGGAGGAGACGTAGTTTCCGAAGATATGGGAATGAAACTCGAAGACCTGACACTTGCTAAACTTGGGAAAGCCAAGTCTGTGGTCGTTGACAAAGACAACACTACTGTTATTGACGGTGGTGGTGATAAAGCCAGCATCAAGTCCCGCATCAATCAAATTCGTGCTCAGATCGAAGATACATCTTCTGATTATGATAGTGAAAAGTTGCAGGAGCGTCTTGCTAAATTGGCTGGCGGTGTAGCTGTGATCAACGTTGGAGCTGCAACTGAAATCGAAATGAAAGAGAAGAAGGCTCGAGTAGAGGATGCTCTGCATGCAACACGTGCCGCTGTTGAAGAAGGAATTGTTCCTGGAGGCGGAGTTGCTTTGCTGCGTGCTATTGAAACTGTCGAAAAGACTGTAAAAGGCATAAAACAGCATGACCAGAAAGTTGGTGCTGAAATTGTACTTAAGGCACTTGAAACTCCTATACGTCAGATTGTAGCTAATGCAGGACTCGAAGGTGCGTTGATTGTCGATAAAGTAAAAGCCAGCAGCACAAACGAAGGCTTTGATGCACAAGAAGAAACTTATGTTGACATGATTTCAGCCGGAATCATTGATCCGACTAAAGTTGTTCGAACTGCCCTGGAGAATGCAGCATCTATAGCTGGATTGCTGTTGACCACAGAGGCAGGCATACACGATGTCCCAGAAGAGAAAGCAGCTGGTGGTGGAATGCCGGGTGGTGCTCCTCCTGACATGGGCGGAATGGGAGGTATGGGAGGTATGGGCGGAATGATGTAATTCCGGTTCAGAATCCATTCTGATTAATAAAGGCGGGTCGGCTCTGAGAGTCAGCCCGCCTTTTTTGTTTTTGGATTATTTTAAAAGAGGAATTAACTTTGAAGATTCTAAGGCGGAATCAGTTATTATTTTCTACTGCTTCCAGGGATTCTTTGCAGATTATACAAAAAGTGGTTACAGGTCGAATGAGCAATCGCTTTTCATCAATTTCCTGACCGCATTCTTCACAGTATCCAAATGTTTTCTTTTCTATCCGTTCCAGGGCTTCTTCAACCTTACCAAGTAGTTTGCGCTCCCGGTCCCGAATTCGTAAATTATTGATGTGTTCAGTTTCCAGTGAGGCCCGATCATTGGGATCAGGATAGAGCGTACTTTCTTCCTGCATGCCGTGTACGGTTTCATCAGATTCACCAATAATTTCCGTTTGCAATTCTTCCAAACGTATTTTGATTTTTTCCAGCTTTTTGTGCAGCATTCCTGCTCCCTCCACATAGAATGCGTTTTTTATTCATTAATTTGTTACAACCCATTCTACAGTTTTTAAAAAATCTCGAAAGTTTTTTATTGAAAAAATTCAATCAAGCTTCATAAAAGCTACAGAGGTCAAAATGCGATTTGAAAAACTGGTAACGTCAAGCTAACACTGTTAGAATTTTCTACAAGTCGCCGGTTGAGGAGAGATTCCCGCACCGTCTAAACTTGTGAGCGCACCTCGTTGGATTTAGATGAAAATATACCTGAAATTATTCGGCATTTTTGGAGTTATATTTTTAACTCAAATTTCATGTTCTTCAAAAAACTATCATCAACCAAAGGGACAGATAGAAAATCTCACTCCTTCAAAATATCAAAAAACCCCTTTAACCCGCCAAAGTGTTGAAATCACCAAAAAAACTTATAGTTTCAAATATAAATTTTCATCTCCTTCCAATGAGTGGTTTGAATGGAGTTGGACTTATAAACGGCTTGAGACCAATGAAATGATAAACAAATTCGGAATCTCCAAGTCCATTTTTGAACCTTTTCAGGCTACAGAAAAAAATGTTAAATCAAGAAATCGAATAATAAAGACCTCATTATTTAAGAAGGAAGGTAAAGTAATATCTCCTGACTTTAATCGTATGATCCCTTTTTATATGGGGTTTACGTCACCTCTTTATGCTTTAACGATCAGAACATTAGGAAAAGATTCAACCCCAAGGGAACGTGTAGAATTTCTCTTACGTTTCGTTCAGGATATACCCTACGGTATTCCTCCAACTCGTTCAAATTCAAAAGTGATATCAGGTGTTTTGTCGCCACCGCAAATTTTCATTGAAAAATGGGGAGACTGTGATTCAAAGGTTTTATTATTATCGTCCATCCTGGCTCATGAACCTCGATATAAAATTTTGTTGTTACATTTAGACAAACATCTGTTAATGGCCTTTGAAGGACGCCCTCATCCAAATGATGCTTACATAATCTTTCAAGGGAAAAAATTTATTCTGGCAGATCCCACCGGACCAGCGCATCTGCCTCTGGGGAATCCCGGCCCCGATTTTAAGGGACAATTTAAGAAAATTGAAGCTCTTCAAGTCACTTCTGCAGATCGAAAAATTCCGCACTATGTGTCAAGGGTCATTGAAGTTAAAAAAGTAAATCTTTAACAAATCAGTAACTCGACAGTCACGAGATTTGTCGTGTCATCCCGACACTTATTTCCTGATCCTCTTGAGCAGTTGCCAGGTATCCTTCTTTTAATGTTTGATTCAGATCACTCTTGTGGACACGGCCCAGTTTTTCCCTGTTAGCATCCGTAATAAATCCGGACTTGTTCAAGAATTCAAATAAAGGTTGTTTCAAATAACTCAATGCTCTGAGTAATTTTACTCAATGCTCTGAGTAATTTTACTCAACGCATACAACTCGTGAGACACGAGTTACAGCAAGATACTGAAATTATTGTTTACTACTTGTCATCTCGACCGAAGGGAGAGATCTAATAAAGTGCTGATATCGTACAAGATCCCTCACATACGTTCGGGATGACACGACAAAACTCGTGACTGTCGAGTACACCAAATTAAGGGGGAAAAAAATGAGCATACACACTGAATACACATCCTACTCTGTGGAAAGCACAATATTTAAGGGATATCTGGCCTGGGATGAAACTACCAATGAGAAGCGGCCTGGAGTCCTGGTTTTTCCAGAATGGTGGGGAATGAATGAATACATCCAAAAAAGAACTAAACAAATTGCTGAGCTTGGCTTCGTCGCAATGGGTGTCGACATGTATGGTGAAGGTAAAACAGTAGACAATCCTGACGAAGCAGGATCGCTGATGAATACAGTAATCAGCGATAAAAAAATCGTTAAAGACCGTGTTCAGGCAGCCTACAATGTACTTAAGGGGCACCCACTGTCTGACTCCAGGCGCCTTGGGGCGATTGGTTATTGTTTCGGAGGCGCACTGGTTTTGAACATGGCTCGCTTAGGAATGGATCTCAGGGCTGTGGTGAGTTTTCACGGAGCCCTGGATTCATTCCATACACCTGCAGCTGGAGAAATAAAAGCTGAGGTGTTGGTATGTCACGGCGCCTCAGACAAGTTTATTTCACAGGAAGCAATTGATCAGTTCAAGTCTGAGATGGATACTGCGGGGGCCATCTTTGAATTCATTTCTTACGAAGGAGCCTTGCATGGTTTTTCAAACCCTGCTGCTGATGAACGCGGAAAAAAGTTTAACCTTCCGCTTGCCTACAATGAAAATGCTGACAGGAAATCCTGGGAAGCAATGAAGACATTGTTTGAACGAGTTCTATGAGGAATTTATACTTCGTTTAGATCTCATCCGGCATAGCGTTTCAGGATTGAAATTACTTGTCTGTAATATCCGGTTCCAAACAGGTTAAGATGATTCAGCAGGTGATATAGTTGGTAAAGCGGTTCCCTTTCAGGATAACCAGGAACCAGTGGAAAAGCTGATTCGTATGCAGAATAGAAAGTTTTACTGAAACCACCAAAAAG
>Ga0208335_1000632_pt1 | contig 12080 bp, 10 predicted proteins | sample DeeseametaMP0759_FD_184202 | JGI IMG/M metagenome (GOLD analysis project Ga0208335, IMG submission 184202) | Marine microbial communities from the Deep Atlantic Ocean - MP0759 (SPAdes) | ecosystem: Environmental > Aquatic > Marine > Oceanic | place: West of Cape Town, South Africa, South...
GTTCGAAACCGCCGATAGCGACGAGCTGAACTATCGCGCCGAGCTGCGCGATGCGGTGCTGCGCGCGATCGGCACATCGCGCTTTGCAGCTTATCACCACATCGTGCGACGGCACGTCGAAGCCGATCTGGCAGGCGAGTTCCCCGACGCGTTCTCCCGCCGCCTCGACGCTCGCTGGCGCGAACGCTGCGAACGCCGCCAGCTCTACGTCAACGAGCTGTTCCTCACGCTGGTGCGCCGCCCGTTGCAGGGTCGGGTCGGGATTGCGGACCGGCTGACGCGGCTATTTCGCAGCCCCTCGGCCAGCGCCACCGCAGCGGCGCTCAAGGGCGAGCTGACCGCACTCGACAATGCGCGCGAGGCGCTCATGGCGGCGCTCGCCCAATATGATCCGGTGCTGCTGACCCGTTACGAGAGCGAGGCAGGCGGCATGCGCTCGGAACCGATCGAGTTCCTCTCCTGTCTGTTCAACGGCGACATGCGTCCGATGGCCGCACCGCATGGCGATATCGGTCACCACATCCCCGCCCGGCGGATCAGCTTTGGGCGCAACGCGGCGGAACTGGGCCCCACCGGTGGGCAGCAGCGCAAATTCGTCGCGCTGGTCTCGATCAAGGATTGGCCCTCGCAGACTATGCCCGGCATGCTCGACGAACTGGCGCGGCTGCCGTTCGAGCTGAATATGACGCAGAGTTTCGCCTTCGTGGAGCGTGGCGAGGCGCTGGGACGCATGAAATTGGTCCTGCGGCGAATGCGCTCCGCCGAGGACGAGGCGATCTCGCTGCGTGACGAACTCGTCTACGCGAAGGACGAGGTCGCAGCGGGGCGCGCAGGCTTTGGCGAACACCACACCACCATCGCGGTGCATTCGGAGGATCTCGCCGAACTCGACACGCAAGTGGCCGAGGTGATCGCGCTGCTCGCCGATCTGGGCATCAATGGCGTGCGCGAGGATATTGCGCTGGAGCCCACCTACTGGGCGCAATTCCCAGGCAATTTCAAATATATCGTTCGCCGCGGGCTGGTTTCGACGACTAATTTCGCATCACTAGCCAGCCTGCATAATTTCCCGGTCGGCAGCGCACGCCGCAACCACTGGGGCGATGCTGTAACGCTGCTCGAAACGACTGCGGCAGGTCCGTATTTCTTCAATTTCCACCAGCGCGATCTGGGCAACTTCACCGTGATCGGACCTTCCGGGTCGGGCAAGACCGTGGTCCTGAACTTCCTGCTAGCGCAGGCGCGCAAATACGATCCACGCATCATCTTCTTCGACAAGGATCGCGGAGCCGAGCTGTTTATCCGCGCGATCGGCGGCAGCTATGATCGCCTTCGTCCGGGCGAGCCGTCGGGGCTCAACCCGCTGCAGCTCGAAGACACGGCAAGCAACCGCGCCTTCCTGATCGAATGGCTGCGGGCGCTCGGCGGAGGGCTCGACGAAGCCGAGGCCGAGCTGGTGCGTGATGCGCTGGACACCAATTTCCTACAGCCAATGGAGCGACGACGCCTGCGACATTTCGTGGAGCTCTTCCGCGGTGGCGACCGCCCGCGTGCAGACGATCTCTACGGCCGGCTGAAGCCTTGGTGGGGAAGCGGCGACCGCGCATGGCTGTTCGACAACCCACTCGACTCCACCGACCTCTCCGAGCAGTCAGTCGGCTTTGACATGACCGCAATCCTTGATGACCCGGTCGCGCGTACGCCGGCGATGCTCTACTTTTTCCATCGGGTGGAAGAACGTCTTGACGGATCGCCGACGATCATCGTGATCGACGAGGGGTGGAAGGCGCTCGACGATGACGTGTTCGTGCGCCGGATCAAGGACTGGGAGAAGACAATCCGCAAGCGCAACGGGATCGTCGGCTTCGCCACGCAGAGCGCTCAGGACGCTCTCGAAAGCCGTATCGCCAGCGCAATCATCGAGCAGGCGGCAACGCAGATTTTCATGATCAATCCCAAGGCGCGTGCCGAAGACTATGTGAACGGCTTCGGGCTCTCTGCGCATGAATACGAGCTGGTGCGGACCCTACCCGACAGCTCGCATAGCTTCCTGATCCGCCACGGGAACGACAGCGTGGTCGCGCGGCTCGACCTCTCCGGCGAAGCAGAGATACTCGCCATCCTCTCGGGGCGCGAGTCCACCATGCGCAGCTTCGACGATATCGTGAAGGAACACGGCGAGGATCCGGAGCACTGGATGGGCCCGCTGCTTAAGAGGGTCGCCTGAGGTCATGTCCTGCCCCACCACATATACCGGCGATGGTTTCCTCGTCCGCATCCTCGGCCAGATCGACTGTCAGGCTCAGCTGCTGGGCAGCTACGGCTGGCTGTCGCTGAGCGAACCCGGCTCGCTGACCGCGACCATCACCACCGGCCTGTTGACGCTGTTCATCGCCCTTTTCGGCCTGCGCCTGTTGTTCGGTCCCACACCGGGGACGCGCGACATCGTATTCGATGTGCTCAAGATCGGCCTGGTATTGACGCTAGCCTTGTCGTGGCCCGCCTTCCGCACGCTGATCTATGACGTCGTGTTCCTCGCACCGGCCGATATCGCCGGACGCATCGCGGCGACTGCCGACAGCAACTTCGCCGAACGTCTGCAAGCCATCGACGGGGCCATCGTGCAATTGTCCGAACTGGGATCGGGGCGCGCGACCGGAGCCTTTATCGACGACGCAGGAACCGGTGCCTCGTTTCGGGGAATCGCGATGCAGGATGAGAGCGCGCTGGGCTGGTCGCGTCTGTTCTGGCTGACGGGGGTGATCGGTTCGGTCGCCTTCTTCCGGCTGGCGGCAGGATTGCTGCTGGCACTCGCGCCGCTCGCCGCAGGGCTGCTGCTCTTCGATGCCACTCGCGGACTCTTTGCAGGCTGGATGCGTGGGCTGATGCTGGCGCTGGTCGGCTCGATCGGGGCAAGCGTGCTACTGGCGGTCGAGATCGCGGTGCTGACACCTTGGCTCGACGATGCATTGCGGGTGCGCACATTGGGTTATGCGATACCATCCGCGCCGACCGAGTTGATGGCGATGACGCTGTCTTTCGCGCTGGCGCAGCTCGGCTTTGTCTGGCTGCTGGGCAAAGTTGCCTTCATGCGGGGCTGGATTTCGGTTCCCCGCATCCCTGAAACCGGCGCCTCCAGCCAATACCACTCGGAGTGGATTTCCTCTCGCAGTACTGCGTCCGGGAGCACGATGATCCACAATAATTCGTCTCAACAAACTGAGATCCTCTCGACCGGATCGGGAGGATCGGAGCGCACCCAGATCAGAGCACTTTCCGTATCCTCCCGTGACCGGAACACCACCGGCGAAGCGACGTCTGCGTCGCTAGCACCGCGCGAGCGCCTTGGCGATTCATGGCGCCGCGCTACTCCGCGCGCCTCACGCCTTGCCCAAAGCAGGAGCGACCGGCGATGAACGCCCCGCCCAAAATCGACCGGCGAGAGCCTGTCATCGACGAGAGCTGGAGCCGCAGCGTGACCGATGATCTCGAACGCTCGCGACGGATCGCTTGGATCGTCGCTGCCGCGTTCGGGGTCATTGCGCTGCTGCTAGTGATCGCTCTGGTCCTGATGCTGCCGCTCAAAACCGTCGAGCCCTATGCGCTCTTGGTCGACCGGCAGACGGGGAATGTCGAAGCACTCAACCCGCTGACGGAAGAGACGATCTCGGCCAACACGGCGCTCACCCGATCTTTCCTGATGCAGTATGTAACCGCGCGCGAGAGCTTTGTGCCGGACAGTTTCGATCAGGACTATTCCAAGGTCACGCTGATGAGCGCACCGGAAGAGCGCCGGGCGTATATCGCGCGGATGAGCGCCAATAATTCAGCGAGCCCGCTCAGCTTCATGCCTCCCGGTGGCACAATCAGGGTCGAGCTGCGCAGTATCTCGCAGCTCGATGCCGAGCGCGCGCTGGTTCGGTTCACCACCATTCGCAACGACCCGAGCAGCTCTGCGCAGCCACCGCAATATTGGGCGGCGGTCGTGCGCTATGGGTTCAGCGCGGCAGAGATGAGCGAGCGCGACCGGCTCCTCAACCCGCTCGGCTTCCAGGTGCTGTCTTACCGCCGCGATCCCGAGACGTTGCCTGAAGCCGTCCCATCTGCCGTGCCTTCCAGAGCCGCACCATTGGGAGGCAGGCAGTGAGAAAGCCTGCCTGCTTCACAGTTCTCATCCTGTCGATCTCGGTTGCGGCGTGCGCGCAAGCGCAGAGCGAGTTGCCCCCGCAGCAGCGAACGGACCAGGCAGACGTGTCGGCGATGCAAGGCTTTCGCGGACCCGAAGCCGTACGGTGGTGGTCATATAGAGTGCGCGGCGCAGACGCTCTGAAGCCTGCAAGCGTGCGCGACGATGGGGAGAAGACCTATATCCGCTTCGCTCCCGAACAGCTTCTTCCCGCGATTTTCGCGATCAGCCCGACCGGCGACGAAACGCTGACCAATGGCTATATGCGCGGTGAGGACTTCGTACTCGACCGGGTATGGGAAGAACTTGTTTTCCGGATCGACCGCAAGAAGGCGACCGCGAAGCGCAACGAGCAGCCTGATGGCTGAGACGATACCGTCTCAGTCGCCGGGCGCGGTAGCAAGCGATCCCACTCCGATTGTGGAGCGTCCTGGCTCGGGCAAGATCGGACTCATCGTCTTTGCCGTCCTGCTCGTACTTGGCGGCGTCTGGATATTCTCCCTTATGAACACCGCACGGCAGCAGGCAGCTGTGTCACCGATCTCCGAGCCGACTGCCGCAACCGGTCGCATCGCCGCCGCGCCGCCGCCCGAGCTGCCGGAGCGTTTCGCTACGCGGCCTCGGGCCGTGGAGGAAGCAACCCGACAGCCCGCGCCCGCCCGGCTCGCACGCGTTGCCCCGACGCCGGTGCCGCCGCGCCAGGCTGGCCCAACCGCCCCCCAAGAACCAGCAATATCTCCGCCTGCGTCTCAAACGCGACCTTCTACTCTTGATCGGTCATTTGAGCCCTTGCGGCCGAGCGAGCGCCCCAACCCGCCCGCTCCGGCCACCCGCCTGGAAAGCAGCGGAGCGGGCAGCGTCGACCGGGTAAAGGCCCAGCGGTTCGAAAACCCCGGCTATACCGTTCCTTTGGGGACGATCATGCCAGCTGTCCTAGAGACTGCGCTCGACTCCACCCGGTCCGGCTCCGCGCGTGCGATCATCCAGCAGAACATCTTTTCTTTCGACGGATCGCGGGTTCTGATCCCCCGGGGCAGTCGCCTTTATGGCCAGTATGAAGGCGATCTGAAGGCGGGCCAGAACAGGGCGTTGGTCACATGGACACGGCTGATGCGGCCCGACGGAGTCACCATTGCCCTTGAATCGGAAGCATCGGACCAGCTCGGCCGCGCAGGGATAAAGGGGCGGGTCGACAGCAAGTTCCTCCAGCGTTTTGGGGGAGCCTTGCTGCAATCCGTGCTCGACATCGGCGTCGGAATTGCCACCAGAGAGGCCACCGACGGGCTCATTCTCGCCTTGCCCGGTTCGACCCAGAATATCACCCGGATCGACCAGCAGCAGGTCACCCCCACGCTTACCGTCAAACACGGTACGAGCATCTCGGTCTATGTCGCGCGGGACCTCGATTTTCTGGATGTCGGCGGATGAACGCGAAGGGCGGTTACTACCTCGACAGTTTCCTTGCCCCGCTCTCGCCGTGGCTGGCACGTGAGGACGTGACCGATATCTGGATCAACCGGCCCGGCGAGTTGTGGACCGAGAGCATCGGCGGCGGGATCGAGCGGCACGAGGAAGCGCAACTCGAGGAGTCTCTGCTCACCCGCCTGTCGCGTCAAGTGGCAGCATTCGGCTCGCAAGGGGTCAGTCGCTCGCAGCCGATCCTGTCGGCAGCGCTACCCGATGGCTCGCGCATCCAGGTCGTCGCCCCGCCAGCGACACGAGGTGGGCACGTTATCGCGATCCGTCGGCATGTCTCCTCCGACCTGTCGCTTTCCGACTGGGAGGACCGCGAAGCCTTTGCAGGCCTGGGTGCCGGTGAAGGTGAGCCGGGGCGTGAAAGGCAGTGGCAAGCACTCGGAGCTAAAGATGCACCCAAGGCCCTGCGCGAGGCCGTGCGGGACCGCCGCAATATCATCGTATCGGGAGGCACCAGCACGGGGAAAACGACTTTCCTCAACGCACTGCTCGCAGAGATTCCAGCCTACGAACGCTTGGTGTTGATTGAGGATACCGAGGAGTTGAAGGCCCCGCACGAAAACCTCGTCGGGCTGATCGCCGCGCGCGGTTCGCTCAGCGAGGCGGCAATCAATGCCGAGGATTTGCTAATCGCCGCACTGCGACTTCGGCCCGACCGGATCATCCTGGGCGAGTTGCGCGGCGTGGAAGCGTTCACCTTCCTGCGGGCGGTCAATACCGGCCATCCCGGATCGATGACCACGATCCATGCCGACACGCCGCACCGTGCGATCGAGCAGCTCGCGCTACTGGTCCTCCAGACCGGTTCGCGCCTGTCGCGCGACGACGTGCGCCATTATGTGCGCGAAAGCATCGACGTGTTCGTTCAGCTCGAACGGCGCGAAGGCCGTCGGCGGGTTACACAGGTCATGGTAGCGGACTGATGGCGCGCCTTGCACCTCAGGCTTCGCTGTTCGATGCGCCCGCGACCTCGCCGATCACCGCGGCTGTCGACTGGATCACCTCGGTCTTGCTCGGCGAACTGGCGCTGGGTCTTTGTGTTCTGGCAGTCGCGTTCGTGGGCTTCATGATGATGAGCGGTCGCCTGCCGATCAGAACAGGGATGCGCGTGGCGATCGGCTGCTTTGTGATCCTCGGCGCCCCGCAAATCGCAGCCGGGCTACTCGCCGGATGGGGCAGCCCGCCTCCGCCGCCGGTGCTCGCCGAGCCACCGATTGCGCGTCAGCCGCCGCCTGCCAATTACGATCCCTATGCAGGCGCTTCAGTTCGGACGGATCGGTAACCGTAGGAGCCTTATTCAGCCGCTTCCGCAGCCGCGCATGCTTCCGCAATCGCCTGGCTGGTAAGCACGTTGTCCTTCACCGCAGCTGAGCTAGCCTCGCGCTTGGAACGCTCGCACAGGCTCAATCCGGCGACGGCAACCGATTGCTCATTGCCAGGACAGGTGACAACCTGAAATCCTATCGCCTGAAAGTTATCGACCTTTGATTGCGGCACCCGCACCGATGTCTGCGTGGTCTGCCCCTGTGGCCCCGGTGCCGGGCCCACCATGCATGTGAGGGGCACACTTTCGTCCGACACAGGCGCCATCTGCGCAGCAACCGGGGCCGCGAAATGCAGGGGCAGCAGCGCGGCGAGCGCAAATGGAAGTCCGGTTCTCAGCATGATGGATCCCGATCAAAGAGTGGCGGAGGGTCGATACGATCCCATGATTATCAGGTGTTCATCAGCATCACATAATAGGGTGCCGGGCTGTTCTCGTACGTGGGGATCGTGCCGCAGGATGGAATGTCCTGATAGTAGACCTGGACCGATTTGCCAGTGCTCGCGGCAGCATCGACCTTGGCGATCCAGCTGTAGCACACCTCGGTCGGGATGCCCTTCCAGACTTCGGTCACGCTGCAAATCTGCGTGTGGTCTGCATGCCAGCTGCCGCGAATGTAAACACCACCCTGATCGTTAACCCAACTACCGTAAATCGTCCCTGTGCACCCCATCGATGCAGCGCTTGCACCGGCGGTGAGGCCGAGTGCGAGTACACTAGAGGCACCAGCGGCCACGATTGATCTGAGAAGCATGCAAATTCCCCCTTATTGCTTGCGCTGTACGACAAAAATGCCGTTGAACATGATACGGTTCTTGCCGGCGCCGATCTGCTCGTTCACGCCGTCTTCGTCCGCATCCTTGGTGGAATCCACCGAGGTGCGATTACCCGCAGCGTCGTATTCGTAATCGCGTTCGGTGTCATTTTCTTGTCCGCCCACGACGGTGACCTTCACGAGGCGACCGAGCGCATCGTACTCGTAGGTTTTGGTGGAGGGCTGTGCGGATGCCATGACCGGCATCACGAATAGCAAGGGCAAGGCTATCGCCGCCATCCGACTTGCAGTGACTCGTGCCATCAAATGCGCCCCCAATTTCACCATCGAGTCTCCGCAATCAGGTGCGACGCGTCAATCGAAAATGCGGATATTTCACTCATTATCTTCACCTATGCCGGTGGGGCGGATGTCGAGCATGTGGAGAATACAGCCGCAGCCAAGCCAGAATGCTTTGCGAACCAGTTTCAGCGCAGTCTGACACACCTGACACACAGTCCAGGGAGGAGAAAAACCCTCCCTGCCCGGTGCCGATTGCCTAAACGCATGCCAAGAGTGTTCGCGGGACATTACCGCATCAGTAGCGCGGTGCGCGGCGAGTAGGAAAGATGCCAGCCTGATTGGAATCCGGGCGAGATCTCGCTCGCCACGTCGCAGGGCAAGTCCAGGGCTTGGGCACTCGCGCTGTAGGGAGGCGGCCTTCGGACTCCCGGGCAGAAGCATTCTTCGAGACCGAGGTCGAGCAGGAGTTGCGCACCGAGGACCTCATCCAGTTCACTCGCCACAACCGCGCGCGGAACGCAAGAACGGCGATATCGCCAGCGTCGTCGGGATCGGTCCGCAACGAGGCGGCAGATCCGCCCTGAATGGGCGGCCATCGTCCATTCCAACTGCGGCGCCACCGGCCAATCGGGTGATGACCCATTTGGTGAGTTCCAGCGCCAACACCGTCGATGCTCCTGGGGTCTACGTGGCGATATCGCGGGCGAACGATGCGACGGCGCCTTAAACCGACAGCCGGGCCAGTATTATCGAGGCGCTCGGCCGACTAGTCGGCGCGGAGGTTAGGGCGATCGATGAAGTGGGGCCAGCTGAACGTCGAGGCGGAGAAAGGATACGATGATCGGGTCGGATTCAATGATGTGAGACAGGTCATGGCAGGTGTTTTCAGCGCAGTTTGCGTCCCGCATAATCAGACCTATTTCGCCGCCCATCTAGACGGGATTTCTTCCAACATTCTTGCGCCAGAAGATAGAAGACGAGGAACTTCCGAAAACGAACAATGATGACGAGAGTCCGCTGCTCAAGGTATACAATCAATCAGAAGACAGCTCCTAGCAAAGACTAGCGCATTTTCCTTACAACAACGGCGATAATATACAAAAGCGGGCAATATAAGATCGCCAAAACGACGATCTCCCTAATGAGAGATTCAATGCCGCCAAAAATATTTGGTACGTACATTAAAAGCAAAGACGATGGACCCCAGCCACTTAGGAAATATGCAAAACCAATGCTGATAAGACACAAAATTATGAAGAGCCTATAGTTCACCGCCGAAACTCCCGGTAATAGTCTCTACGCCATCGCGCCACGTACTGCGCTTGATTGTAGGCTGGCTGCCCCCGGCGATCAACGGCCGTATAATAGACTTCTGCGATCAGCAAACACGCGCCATTACCGGCACATTCTAAGCGCATTATGTTCAGGAACTGTTTATCACATTCCGATTTGCTTGAACCCAGCGTGCTGTAACAAATATCGTGGAACGCACACGCCGCAAACATGTCTGGAATCCAATCTCCTCTCGCGGTTCCGCAACCGTTCGTTTCAACGGGAGGAGGGGCTCCGCGAAAGCTGCAGTTTCCGCCACCCAAATCCACATGGTCCGCTGCGCACTGACCATTTTGCTGCCTTCTACCAGTTACGGTAATTTCCACACCGTCACCGCCACCGCCACCGCCACCGCCACCGAGCATGGCTTGCGGTAATACTGGTATTTCAAATCGGGCAAGGTCAGGTATGTGGATCCAGAGTTCTCTAGAGCGCCTGCCGTTGGCACAGCTGACAAATTCTGGTGGGCAATCTGTTTCTGCCAGTCCCGTCGGATCCACGAAGTTCACCGGATCGCTTCCAACATAGTTGTACATATTCATCCCGTCGCCATAGCCGATCGGGTCGGTTTGCATGAAGCGGCCGAGGCTGGGCGAGTACATGCGTGCCTTGTAATAATAGAGCCCGATCTGCGGCAACCACATCTGTCCGGTGTATTGGAACCTTCCTGCATTATCCAAGGCAGGAATGCCATATTCATGATAGGCGTTCTTCGCGATCGCATTGCCGTCGGCATCGGTGATCGCGATGATGCTGCCACGCTCGTCCCCATAGAGGTAGCGGCGATTGCCCGCCGCCATAGAGGAACCGGGATACCAGACTAGCGGATCGTCGCCCGCGCCGGTGCCGTGGACGTAGCGGTTGGTCATGGTGCCGCCCACGCCATATTCGGCGACCATATCCCACCCGTCCCATAGATAATCGGTCTGGCCGTACCCGGGCCGATTGGCACTCGTGCGCCACAGCCGCCCCAGCGGATCGTAATGCAGGCTGGTGGTGTAGCCGTCCACCGTCGCCTGGATCATGCGGTTTTCCAGATCGTAGGCATAGGTGCTGGATCTGTCAGAGGTCAGATTGCCCGCGGCATCGTACGTAAGCGTGAAGCCGGCGACCTTATCGTACTGGTTGAGCCGATCGGGCTCGTACGTACGCCTGCCGGAATAGGCGCGATCCCACGCATAGGCATCATTACTGCTGTCGACCGAGATGATCTGGCCCGCGCGATTATATTCGAACTTCCGCAGGATATCGGCGGTACCGAAGGCCAGATCGGTGTCGATGCTGCCGAGTCGAGTGCTGGCAAGATAGCTCGCCTCGGCGCGCTGGTTGTAGCTGCCGTCCCACACATCCCAACGCTCGATCTTGGTCGGGCGAGAGAATTGGTCGAACAGATGCTGGGTGAGCGGCACGCCGTTCACCTGGGTCCGAAGAAGTCCGCCCAGCAGATCCCGCTCGTAAGAGACGACATTGCTGTCGGGGTAGACGAGGCTGGCGCGCCACCCATCAACTTCGTACGACGAGGTGAGCGTGCGCGACGTGCCGTCGATATTCTGCGTTTCGGTGAGCGGTCGGCCCATCGCATCATAGGTGAAGCTGACGCCGTAGGGCGTGCCCGCGTAGGTCGCGCTGGTCAGGCGACCGCCGAGGTCCCAAACAAAGTCCACGTCACGCGTGAAGATCGGGTCGATCCCGACCGTTTCGGGCACGATCTTTTCGATCAGGCGATCGAGATGGTCATGAACGAACTCAATCCGGCCGCCATTACGAGGGGTGATGTATCGCAGGTTGCCCGCCGGATCATATTCGTACTGCTCGAAATCGCCAGTGTTCGGCAGGCCGGTGGTCTCATCGGGATAGTATATAGAGGCGAGCCGGTCATGCCCGTCATAGGCATACTCGGTCGTGCTGCCCTTGGCGTCGGCTTCTGTCTTCGTGAGACCGTTCGGCGTGTAGGTAGTCTGGTATTCGATCACCGCATCAGGCGTCCCCACTCCGCGATCGATCCGCACGACGCGGTCATCCCCATCGTAGTAGTAGCGAGTAATCCGGTCCTCGTTGGAAGAGGTGGACTGATCGCAGGCAGATTCAGGAAGCGTTCCCCAGACAGAGGAATCCATCCGCAGAGCCGCGCATTCGAGGCGGTTTTGCAAATCGTACTTGTACTGGATCACCTGCTGATCGACACCGCCTGCAGACGTCCGCTCTTCGCTAAGGTTGCCAGATTCATCGTACTGATAGTCGGTCCTGGTGAGGACAACCATGGAATCGAGCGCGGCTTGGTCGATCCCGGTTGTGGCACCGCTCAGCGTGTAATCCAGCCTGCCCAGCCAATCGAAAACACGCTTTACCGCCGAACGATATTGCGAGCCGTTGCTATAGCGGAACGGACCGATCGAACCGACCCGCCAGTCCCGAGCATCGTAAAAATGGTATGTCGTATCCGACGAGCCCGGTCGTGGACCATCCACGCTGATCAGGTTTTCCCGCGCGTCATAGGCGAAATTGACTGTGGCGCTGAGCGTGCCGGCTCCGGTTGAGGTGGTGATGCTGGATACCAGCCGGTTAGGGGTCTCGTAAGCCATCGTCATCACCACCTCGTCGGCGGTGCCGCGGCACACATCTTGGGTGGTACAGGTCAGGCTCTTCACAAGCTTGTAGAGCGGCTCGCCCATATCGACGAGGTTGCCGTTTGCGTCCCGCTCCTG
>Ga0208335_1000636_pt1 | contig 11996 bp, 10 predicted proteins | sample DeeseametaMP0759_FD_184202 | JGI IMG/M metagenome (GOLD analysis project Ga0208335, IMG submission 184202) | Marine microbial communities from the Deep Atlantic Ocean - MP0759 (SPAdes) | ecosystem: Environmental > Aquatic > Marine > Oceanic | place: West of Cape Town, South Africa, South...
ATAATTAGTCCAAGTTCATTTAACTTATCACTAGTGAAATTACAAACCGAATGGAGAAAATCATGAGAAATTTAAAAATAGCTCTATTATTAATAAGTGTTTCATCAACAGGCCTATTCGCTATTGGCGGTCTTGGATTTTATGGCGGGCAAGGAATGTTCACAGTTGCTTCAACAACAGATGAAAATACGATAGCAACTATAACGACTGGAGAATTCAGTAATCCTATGCAGGTCGGTGTATATCTCTATATTAATGCGATACCTTTCATAGATATTGAAGTTGATGTCCAAGCCACGTGGAGTGAGTATACATTTGATTTTAATAATGCGCTAGGTACAGCTGGACCATATGATTCTTATTGGGGTGGTGCCTCAACATATATTACACTTAGGAAAAACCTTTTTGGATTAGGTATCCCCTTGTTGGGTGGAGCTAAAATCCATGCGGGAGCAGGATATAATATGCATTCATTTGGCCCACTTGCAAATCTGAAATTAGTGGAAGATATTATGGGGGATTTATCTGCTGAACCAGAGTTTGATGAAGATAAACTGGTTGAATTTGTTAAAGATAATAAAGTTGATATTGATGGCTTTCATGTCCAAGCAGGATTACAATTCAAACTATTGATGCTCGATTCTTTCCTCATCTATAGGCAGACCTTTGGTGAATTTGAAGATGTCTTTGATGCGAAATCATTTGGCAGTTTAAATCTTCGACTAGGATTTGGTATATAAATTCTAGGAATACAAGATATAAAAAAGGGGCAGATCTGCCCCTTTTTTATTTCAGCAGAATAAGTTTTTCTGTAGCCTGGAAAGGACCACTTTCCATTTTGACAAAATACACGCCACTGGCAAAACCTTCTGCCAGCCAGCGTACTTCATGTTCGCCAGGCGCCAATTTGTCGTTGATTAATGTGTCTGCCAAACGGCCGTTGATATTGTATATGCGTAAAGTAACTTTTTCAGATTGACCAAGTGCAAACCGAATAGTCGTTAGGGGATTAAAGGGATTGGGATAAGGAGCGAATAATTTGAATTCATTCGGTAATATTTCTGATCCTGTCCCGGCAATTTCTTCTCCAAAGATCATATCTTTGAAATTGTAATTTTGGTGTAATGACCATTGATCATTTTTATGTTCACTGGGGGTTCCGTTCAAATGCACTAAGTCGCTCTGCCCGGGAGGATTAATATTATAATCTATAATTTCCGTTCCCGTCAATTCATACGCTCCCTGATATGTCCCGTGACTGCCTATGGCTTCCGGGACATATTTTATATCGTCCAATGTCATGGCAGAAAAAGTTGTTACATAATTGGTTATGGCATCCACACCATCACAAATCCAGTTGCCGGATATCCACGGGCCAAAATCGCCATTATTCCAATCTGGGGATGGTTTATTATTCCAATTTGTAAAATATCCCATGTCAGGATTGAGCGATTGAGGCAAATCTTCAAATGGAATAAAGCCGCCCCATTCTTCCGAACCATCGCCTTTATGAGGAAGATAAGGATGTACGCCATCACTGCGGTCCTGAAATCGACCTGAATGCCAGAAACCAATATTTTGGTCTTGATCAATGACAAAACAATTAAATGACATTGAAGCGCTGCTCAACGCATTTGCATATTCATTAATATTTGTAGCTTTATTAACATTATAAATATATTCCGCCATAAGCAGTTCATCTTTCCAAAAGGTCATTTTATGGGAATACACTTGTTTCAATGGTAAATAAGAGCTAACAACGGGACCGTGGATTGTTCGGTAATGAGTAAAAATTTCTTCACCGGTAATAGTATATATTGTATCAACAATTACTTCAAAATCCAGCCACTCGCCGTTGTGCCAATAACCGTCATTAAAATTTGTACTCTGCGTTGAATCGATATATGTATCTACATTATCGCTGACACCGCTTGTCCACGTCCAAGCAACATCTTCATTATGACCTAAAATGACAAAGGGCATTCCCGGAATAGTCATTCCTCCGATATGAATAGTGGGACATTCTAATTCCACTTCCATGGTTACAGTTGGATTATCATATTCAGGAGTGCCCATTTGAGGACAGCCTAATAATAGTACGTTTCCAGTAGAAGAAAACCCCGGTGATACCAATGTAGCAAAGCTGCCAAATTTGTAAATGAGGCCGTGATCTTTTTTGAACTGAAGTAAATATTCCTGTGTTGTTTCATATTCTTCAGCGACTTCAGCAGGAATAGTCACTCCAGAATAAGACCATGATTGGGTTGTTGCTTGTCCAGAATCAGGGATAGTTGTAGAACACGATGGATCATTAACAGGCCTATTTTCATTAAACCAATCCCAACCGTTATTTTGTAATTCAATTAGTCGAGAAAGTTCAGTCCCGCCAAATTTTCCAAAATCCCAAAGCATGTAAACGCCAAACGCCCCAAGGTCTTGGATTGTAAATGGATCAAAATCCACACTGGCATATTGTGTAGGTTTGTATATATCTGGATAGAGATTCATTGTATCTGCATAAGCATTTACCCCGGAAACATATCCTGAAAAAGCTATTTGCACCTCTTCGGATAAATTACCAATCATAGAATTTATTTCAGCTTTCGTATAGCCATTTTTACGGATATCTTTATCAAAATCCAATGCCAAACTGCCAAACCATTCGCTTAAGCGACCGGTTCCGGCTCTACGGTTTAAATCAATTTGGTATAAACGATCATTGGCTTCTGCAAAGCCCTGTCCAAAAAATAATGCCGGTTCATTATCCGCTTTAATATGGGGAACGCCATACTCATCTCGATCTATAATGACCGTGGTGCCGTCCGGGGCAATTAAATGTTTTGTTTCAGCACATAAAGCTGTAATAGTAAATATTAATGTAAATAAATATCGCATTGATTCCTCTTTTTTCTGTTATAGGTTCAGCGAATTTACAGCTTTTTTGCTAATACAATTGTTTGGACATTTTCCCAGGTTTTGCTACCGGATTGATCTTTTGCAGTTAGTTTAAGAATGTATATACCCATTCGAGAAAGATCGCCATTCGTTCGTCGGCCATCCCACGTTAAAATATTCTCCTGTGCGGTGTACATATTCCAGAAAGGAGCAGAAATCGTCCTACCAATCACATCAAAAATTTGAATAGTTATAAGTCCATATTCAAAGGGGAGTTTATATTTAATATAGAGGACATCATCATAACCATCTCCGTCAGGAGAAAATGGATTAGGTTCCAAAACTAGCTTCCCCGCTTTTGATAATTCTTCATAATATATACTATTAATCAGTCCAGGTGTTTGCCCGACCTCGTTTACTGCCGTTTCCCAACGAGATGAATCTCTGGAAATAAACTCTGGTCTGTATTTTTCCAGTGAACGATTTTCAATTATATTCCAATCAGCAGTATAGATCAATGAATCAACGATCTTTTCAGTCATGTCGTATAAATAAATGCCATCACTTGTATTGTTTAACCCCGGGAATCCCCCTTTGGGTATATTCCATTTTGCAGTATCGAATAAATAATCTAAAATGATTGAATCTGCCGCCAAAACAAAAACCTGATCTTTGTCTACATTTCCAAAGCTGAAGTTTTTCAGCGAAAGGGTGTTATCGCTGATTGACCAATTATCCATTTGTACAGAGTTAAGAGTTACAATTTCAATAAACTCTGTTTGAGTTGAATCAGGAATGTTCATGAATTCATTCAGCGTTACAATTCCAAAATCATAACTAACCAAAATCGAATCACTGGCAATATTGTTTGAACTATTTTCATCTCCGGTAATGTTTAAATTGAGTTCAGCGCTATGATAACCGGAAATGAGCGGACCGAATTCTAAAGCATAGTTAAGTGTGTCTCCGGCATCAATATTCGGAAAGACAGACGTTCCGAATTCATCTCCATTGATAACCAGAGCAATTGAACCTGAAAACCCTGTAACACCCATATTCACAATTGAAGTATATATAGTGACATTTTCATCTTTGCTGGGATAATGCGGTTGATGCCATAGGGAATCTTGCAGTAATGCCCCATCCAGATCAAATAATGCAACGGAGTTTCCATTCCCGGGTGTTCCTCCGATTGTATTGGTTGACAATGACCAATTTCCAGAAGAAAATGAATCAAACTCCGGGCGCAATTTTTCAGTAGAAATTTCATCAGTTAACGGCCAATTTGAATCGTAACGTAACGAATCAATAATGCTACCGGTAAGATCATAAAGGAAAATAGCATCATCTGAATTATTAAGAGACGACCATCCATCGTCAGAGACTACAAAATGAGCACCACTGTTTTGCAGGGGATACATACTGGAATCTGCCGCCAGAATAATATAGTGTCCATTTTCGACTGTTAAATTGTTGATACGTTTTTGCTGTTGATTGTTGTCACTAAATGACCAACCTCGGAGATCGAACGTATTAAAGCTAACCAATTCGATAAATTCAGCTTGGTCGTTATTAGGTCTAGCCATGAATTCGTTCAGCCGTACAGTGCCAAAAGGATAACGAACTTTAATAAAAACTGTATTTGCATTATTGGATGTATTCCCGTCATTCAACACATCAACGGCTAAATACAATTCGTTTTCTCCGGAAACGAGTGGCGGAATAATTAATGTGACTAAATTTGTATCTCCGGGCGTTGGAATAGAAATATCTACGCTGGCCAACTCCTCGTCATTTAATTCAATATACATATTCCCCGAAAGGGCATTTTGTCCAATATTAACCATGGGAATAAATAACTCTATGGAATCACTTTGCGTTGGAATAATCGGACGGATGCTGATTTCCTCAAATAATATGGAGCCATCAACTGGCCACGGCATAACGGAATTACGAGTTCCGGGTGTACTACCATTAATTTCTACCGCCGGAAGCCAGCTGGCTGAATCAGCTGAAGCGAGATCTGTATTCACTTTTTCCATGGATTGTCCTCGATTATAATCCCAGCTGTTGGAATAGATTAAAGAATCAATCAAAGTATTAAACGGATCATAAATCCGAATGGCATCACCTCCGTTGTTTAAAATGGGGAATGATGAAATTGGAGTTAGAAATAAACTGGAATCGGGAATATCTGAAAGCAATGCGGAGTCTGCACCTATAACAATATAGTTCTGATTTTCGAAGCGTATATCGCTGAACAAAGCAGGATTGTCATTTTGATCGGCAATTCCCCAACCAGCCAATGATAGTGATTCGGTACCGTGATAGTATAATTCGACAAATTCGGTTTCTCCGCTTTCGGGATAAGGCAGAAATTCATTAATCGTAAAAAGTCCCAAAGTATAACGTACACCAAAAGAAACGGTAAAATTATTATTTGTTGTATCCTCATCACTGCTAATGACAAAATGTACATTCAACATTTTATATCCCGCTGGGAACGGCCCCACAATTACTGAAAATTCAGTTGTATCCATTTCATTTAACGCATTGATATAGATTGATTCCAAAATATCGTTCCCATCACGAATTTCAACGTCCCCGGAAATAATCGATCGACCTTTATTTGTAACATAACCATGAATGGTGACTGTTTCATTGCTGCTAACTACTTCCGGGTTAACCGTCAACACATCAGCAATCAACTCGCCATCGATTGTGAATGGTTCAACGCTGTTAATGCTGCCGGGAGTTCCCAGGGAATCTAAACTTGGTAACCAGTTTGAAAGTGTGTTAGGCAATTCGATGCGCACTTTTTCAATTGAAAAACCATCTGGTGCAATGTCCACCCAACCCATAGAATCCTGAACGATGCCAGAAGATGATATGAGAAAAAGTGAATCACTTGTGGAGAGACTATTGCCAATACTTAAATCGTCTACTTTTATGAGAACAACTCCTGCAGAAATTGAATCAGCATAAATACCAGTATTAAAATTATAATCACCCTCAAAGATAATCCCGTATGATTCAGGCGGAATGATCAAGCCATATCCAGAATCATGCAACACATCAGTTGAGAAACGGTCTCGTATCATCCAGCCGGTAAGGTCAATAGAGTCGGTGGTTGATAAATTTAATATTTCTACAAATTCGTTTGGAGAGTCAGATCCGTCCAAGTCATACATGATTTCTGTAATACGGATTTGGCCGGAAATGAAACTTAAAAATAATATGAATGAGCAAACAAATTTTAAGAAGGTTACTCTGCTACTCATCTTTCCTACTTTTCAAAAATTCTTCAATACGTTCGTATATTGTTTCCCTTGTTCTTCGAAAAGCATCTATATATTCATCTTCTTGTCCCCAGCCGGAAAAAGGATCTTTTATACTCCAGTGCAATCGTTCAACATTGCCGGGAAAAGTTGGACAGACTTGGTTCGCATGGTCACAAACTGTAATGACAATATCCATATCTTTATCCAAATAATAATCAATGGGATCTGATGTGTGTTCTGAAATATCAATCCCCCGTTCACTCATAACTTTAATAGCCATAGGGTGGACATGGCTCGGATGACTTCCGGCGCTGAAAACGTCAAAATCTTTTCCAGCTGCATCCCTCATAATCCCCTCTGCAATTTGAGAACGACATGAATTCCCGGTACAAATAAATATAACTTTAGGCTTAAACATAAGTATGAATTTGCTGTGGTAATTGATGAATGTCAATAATTTTTGAATCCGTGTTTATTTGATAATATAAGCGTGTAAATTTTCACATGTCAGGAATGGAAAAAGAGCAACTTAATCCCTTATTTTCTAATCCTCTGGAGCCTTACCCCGGTTTATCGGTAGATGATTTGAATCGTTATTTGCCGGCTATTATCAAATCGGAGGAAGTTTCCATGACATTGGATACGATGAAAGAAGGGATGTTTTTAGGGGATGCATTGGAAGGCCTTAAGCGACTACCGGATAATTCAATTGATGTGATATTAACAGCACCGCCTGTTAGTCCATGGAGGGAGATTGGAAACCAGAACGAAAAAATGACACTCCAGGAATATTATACATGGAATAATAAATGGCTGCAAGAAAGTCAAAGGGCGTTGAAGAGCACAGGTGCAATATATTTGCTTTGCGGATGGAGATTTTCGGGAATGTATCATGCGCTTTTGAGTGATTATTTCAGGGTTCAGACACGCATTACATGGCGAGACAGAAAAGCCGGGAATCAGGATGATACTCCCACTTGGTTCAATGAAATTGGCGATATTTGGTTGGCGACAAAAACAGGGGACTTTGTTTTTGATAAGGGAATGGTGGCCAACGAGAAAAAAATACAAGCCTCCAAGAGTGCTAACAATATGTCCAATCTGTGGTTAGAGTATTTTACCATGGGTTCAGATCAGGAAAAAGGGGATCTTCCAGAAATGATGCTGGGAAAGATTCTCCATGCAAGCAGTTTTAAGTTGAGTTGGATTGTCGACCCGTTTATGCGCAAAGGCAGTGTTGGAGTTGCTGCTAAAAGTATGGGTCGAAGATTTATCGGTTTTGAAACAGATCAAGACAGCTTGTTAATGGCTATGAAACGAATCGATCAAAGTTAAATAAAGGACTAATATGAGTTTATCTGAACAAATGCAAAAAGATATGTACGCTGCCATGAAGAATGGGGAAAAGGAAAAAGCAACAACATTAAGAGGTGCTTATTCAAAACTGAAAGACAAACGTATTGACAAGAGGGAAGATTTGAGTGAGCAAGAAGAAATACAGGTTATAAAAACATTGGTAAAGCAGCGCAATGAAGCAATTGAAATGTATACTAGAGCCAATCGTGATGACCTAGCATCAAAAGAACAGTCGGAGCGAGAAGTGCTTGAAACATACTTACCACAAATGATGAATGAAGATGAGTTGAAAAAATTGATTAATGATGTAATTGTCGAAACGGACGCTGTCGCCATGTCGGATTTTGGGAAAGTTATGCCGGTTGTAATGCAACGATCAGCGGGTAAAGCAGATGGGAAATTGGTTCAATCTTTGGTTAGAGAAAAATTGAGTTAATGAGGTAAACAACTACACTTTAATCATCAGTTTTCCAAAATTTCCACCCGAAAATAGCATAAGTAACGTTTCTGGAAATGTTTCAATTCCTTCAACGATATGTTCCTTTGACTTCAGTTTTCCTTCCGCCATCCATTGCCCCATTTGAACTGCCGCTTCTTTGTACTGGCTGGCAAAATCAAAAACGATAAACCCCTGCATCTTTGCCCGATTTACCAAAAGGGATAGGTAATTGGCAGGACCTTTAATAGGTGTCGTATTATTGTATTGGGAAATAGCACCGCAAATAACCACACGTGCATTCAAATTAATCCTGGTTAAAACTAAATCCAGAATGTCTCCACCAACATTATCGTAAAAGACATCTATACCATCGGGGCAGTTAGTCTTTAATGCACTTGCTACATTTCCTGATGTGTAATCGATCGCTCCATCAAAACCAAGTTTGTTAATAATATAATCACATTTTTTCTGTCCACCTGCAATGCCCACCACATGACATCCCTTAATTTTGGCAATTTGACCAACAACTGAACCCGTAGCGCCAGCAGCTCCCGAAACAAGAACAGTATCACCTTGTTTCGGTTCTCCAATGGATAATAATCCAAAATAAGCTGTCATGCCCGTAAGTCCAAAAAGACTCAAATATAATGGCAATGGTGCCAAATTGGGATCTATTTTTGTCATACCTTTTCCATCCGATACGGAATGACTTTGAACACCTAATAATCCATGGACGAAATCACCTTTATTAAATTTCCCATTTTTAGATTCTAACACACACCCAACGCCACCGGCGCGCATAACATCACCCAATCGAACAGGAGGGATATATGATTTCCCTTCATTCATCCAGCCGCGCATTGCAGGATCTAAAGAGATGTATTCAGACTTCACTAATAGTTCACCTTCATTTAATAAGGGAATTGACGTTTCGGAATATTCAAAATCATCTCTGGTTGGCAATCCTATTGGCCGAGAGATGAGTTTAAACTGTTTATTTAGGGCTAGCTTCACTGTTGATATCCTATAATTTTTAACTTTAATTAAGTTAAAATGTACAAAAATTATAGAAATAGATAATTCATGTTTTGTTAAAGATTTGTTATGAATAATGTTAATTGATATTAGATAAAGTGGTGTAATTTTTTGTATGGCAACAGCTAAAAGAAAAATCATTTTTGCAGAACAAGAATATGAATATGCAAAATTTGTTGAAAATGAGGTCGGGACAATCACCTAACAATGATTTTATTCCTTGATATATTAACTTCATTATTCATTATTGCACTGGGAATCATTGGTTATAAACGCGGCTTGGTAGAAGAATTGGGCCGCTTATTGGGTTTGATAATTGCTATTTCTTTTTCTTGGGGTTATTATATAGAATTATCCGGCGTTGTTCTAAATGTGCTTAATATTAATCCATGGGTCGTCATGGTGTTTAGTTTTGTAACTGTATTTTTAATTGTGTTATTATTGACAAAATTATTGACAAAATTCATCCATGTGATGTTACTTTCAAAAAGTACCAAATTATTAAATAGGAGCATGGGTTTTGTGTTTGGGAGCATCAAAGCAGTGTTAATAGTAATGGTGTTTATTTGGGCGCTGGATATTTATCCAAAAAAAACATGGTCAAAAATTGTTCATGCTGAATCATCTATCGCTGAATTCATGACTTCAACACGATTAAAAATAATTAATGTGTTCAATTTACAGGATCCCGTAGCAAAAGGGGAAAAATTCGTTCAAGAATTAATGGCAGTTGCAGAAGAGGATTTTTAATGGCCCGCATCAGTCAAGAAACAATTGATCGAATCCGAAATTCCGCAGATATAGTTGATGTTGTATCTCAATATGTCAATCTCAAAAAGCGTGGACGGAATTTTTTTGGATTATGTCCATTCCACGATGAGCGAACACCATCATTCAGTGTTGCTCCAGAAAAAGAAATGTATCATTGTTTCGGATGCGGCGCCGGGGGAAGTGTCTTTAATTTTATTATGGAGCACGAGAATCTTTCGTTTGTCGAAGCTGTTCAGCAATTGGGATTGCATTATGGAATTGAAGTGGCTCTGTCCAGCGCCAGCAATGAGTCCAAGCACCTATTTACTCAATTATATGAACTCCACGAAATTGCTGCTTCAACGTATGCAAAAGTTTTGTTTTCTGAAAGGGGTCAAGCAGCATTGGATTATTTGCTCGATCGCGGTTTAACTGAAGAAACGCTGAAATTTTACCGTGTCGGTTTTGCGCCGGACGCATGGGAATTCCTCACTGAAAAAGTGAAAGGTAAAGGGTATTCCAGAGAGAGCGTGGATAAGTCAGGATTGTTTGGAAAAGGGAAACTGGGCGTGGTGGATCGTTTCCGCTCGCGGATTATGTTTCCTATCATGAACCGTACCGGAAAAGTGATTGCATTCGGTGGACGGGTGTTTGATAGCGATGATCCTGCAAAGTACATGAATTCCCCGGAAACGCCCCTCTATCATAAAAGCGAAGTTTTTTATGGTTATCATAAAACGGCATCGGCTGTACGTAGCGCAGGTTCAGCTGTCATGGTAGAAGGCTATATGGATTTTCTCCAATTGATTCAGGGTGGAATCGAAAATGTACTAGCAGTTTCCGGCACAGCGTTTACGGGTAGGCATGCTGTACAAATTGGTAAAATTACCCAAAAAGTATATTTAGCCTACGATGGTGACGAGGCTGGGCAAAAAGCAACATTGCGAGCTGGTTATGCCCTTTTGCAGAATAATATTGCCGCAATGGTTGTCCCTGTACCTGAAGGGATGGATCCGGATGATTGGGCGAGGAATGATGGCAGCGCTGCTGTTTTGGACGGAATTAAAAATGCTAAACCCCTTTTAAATTATCATCTGGAAAAATCCGGGGCGTTGAATCTTCCCGCAGTAGAACGCTCGAATCTTGTAAAAGAAATTCTAGAAGAAATTGCAGGTGTAAACGATGGTATCATTCGAGATGACTTGTTACAAACATTAGCAAACACATTGAATATCGGTGAAAATGAAATGATAAAACAATTTCGAACAGCTGTGAACCGTAAACGGAATTCCTTCCAATCGAGAGAACCCAAACCAACAGAACTAAAATTATTTTCTACTGTTGTCCAAAAGGCCCAGATTGAAATTATTAGATCGTTGGTGCAATCATTCCGGGACGTAAAAGAGCAAGTTAAAAGCAATATTGATCTATTTTCTGAACCGATTTTAAATAAAACTGTACAGCTGCTTTTAGAATACGGTTTTGGATCAACCGCAGAAGTCTTGGAGGAATTCGAAAATAAAAGCGAACGTGAAGCAATAGCAAAAATATTAATCAATGAACAAAAAATAGAGGATCCCCAGATAGTTGTAAAAGAATGTATCCAAACATTGCAGACACAGCCGATCCGTATGAAGATTCAAAATACTCGCCTGAAAATTCGAGAGTTGGAAGCTGCCGGAAAAGACAGTAGTGACTTGATTCTTGAAATAAACCAGCTTCGCCAGCAGCTCAAACAACAGACCAAAACAGATCAATAAATAACAGTGCGGCAGTTTTTTATTATAGCAATTTTCGTCTGTCCATACATACTTACAGCCCAATCCCGCACCGCCATAAGCATTGTCTGCGATACGCCCGACATACCCATTTATGTTGATGGACAACTCATAGGCTATACTCCCTTAAAACAGAATGTAGATGTACGGCCCGGTTGGCACACAGTCAGCTTTTTCCCCAATATCAATGATGAAGATTTAGATACACGTAAAGTCTCACGGGATATTATTCGTCTGGGCACACAGGATGTGTTGGTGGAAGTAAGTGAAACGGTTCATATTTCAATGTCTTACAACTCACTTGGGCAGGACATCGACGGCTATTATAATAGTGTCCGAACGGGAAGCTATTTCGGTTTTAGCATGATACTGGTGCTCATTTCAATATTAGTGTGGGCATATGTTTAAATACAGTGTTTTGTTTTTTGTGGGCATAATCTTGATGGGACAGGAACAAGACAC
>Ga0208335_1000641_pt1 | contig 11922 bp, 11 predicted proteins | sample DeeseametaMP0759_FD_184202 | JGI IMG/M metagenome (GOLD analysis project Ga0208335, IMG submission 184202) | Marine microbial communities from the Deep Atlantic Ocean - MP0759 (SPAdes) | ecosystem: Environmental > Aquatic > Marine > Oceanic | place: West of Cape Town, South Africa, South...
TCGGACCGATCAGCAGGCCGATAAACAGCGCGGTGAGGATCGCCGCGCCCGCACGAAACGTCTGGTAGCGGAAGAGGTTGAACAACCCTTCGAATTCGAACCATTCCGCGATCAAATAGAACATTGTCGGCCGTCCCCGGTCCCTTGCTTAGCTTCGGCTGACGAAGTGATCGACCAGACGGCCCAGACCGACGGCGTTGGATCCCTTGACGAGGATCGCGTCTCCGGCGTTGAGCCCGAATTCTTCCAGCGCGGCGATCGCTTCGGCAGGCCCTGCGCAATGGGCGAAGGCCGGCGGGTTGCCAAGGCCATTCGCATGCGCCGTCCCCATCTTGCGCACCAGCGGCTCCATCGCATCGCCGACCAGCACCGCGTAATCGACCTGGCCTTCCTCGATCGGTTCGAGCAGCGCCTCGTGGAAGCGCGTGCTGAATTCGCCCAGCTCGCCCATTGCGCCCAACACCGCGATGCGGCGGCTGGCGGGGGTCTGACCCAGCTGGGTCAGGGTTGCGCGCATGGATGCGGGGTTGGCGTTGTAGCTTTCGTCGATCAGCAGTGCCCGGCCGCCCGCCGCTGCAATGGCATGGCGCGCACCGCGACCCTTCAGGCCGCCCATCTCGCCCAGCGCGATGCCCGCCGCGCCCAGATCGCCGCCGACCGCATAGATGCACGCCATCACCGCCAGCGAATTGGCGATCCAGTGTTCGCCCGGCTCGGCGACCGAATAGCACAGCCGCGTATCGTCGATCTGCGCGGTGACCAGCGAGGCCCCGCCATTGGCCGCGGGGATCGCATCGAGCAGGCGCACGCGCGCGTGATCGGCACGCCCGAAGGAGAAGACTTCCGCCCCCGCCGCTTCGGCATGAGCCTTCAGCCGCTCGAACTGGTCGCTGTCGGCGGGGATGATCGCCGCGCCGCCGGGCTTGAGGCCGGTGAAGATCTGCGCCTTCTCGTCGGCAATCGCCTCGAGCGAGCCCAGATTCTCGATATGCGCGGGCGCGATGGTGGTGATGACCGCGACATCGGGCCGCACATGATCGGCCAGCGGCGCGATCTCGCCTGCGTGGTTCATCCCCATCTCGAACACGCCGTAGCGGGCACGCGGGCTCATCCGCGCAACGCTCAGCGGCACGCCGACGTGGTTGTTGTAGCTGCGCACGGAGCGATGCGCCTGCCCGCGGCTTGCACGGTCGAGGGCGGAGAAGATTGCTTCCTTGACCCCGGTCTTGCCGACCGAACCGGTCACCGCAATGCGCGTCGCCTCGCCGCGCGTGCGCGCCGCAGCGGCCAGCGCGTGAAGCGCGGCAGTGGTGTCTTCCACCAGCACATGCGGCCAGTCGATCGGGCGGTCGACGATCGCGGCGGCAGCGCCGGCCGCAAACGCCTTGTCGATGAAGCGGTGGCCGTCCATCGCTTCGCCCTTCAGCGCGACGAACAGATCGCCCGGGCGCACATCGCGGCTGTCCATCTCGACGCCGGCACACTGGAAATCGCCCGACGCGACCCCGCCGGTCGCCTCGGCGATCTCGTCGGCGCTCCACAGGGCAAGCCGCAGGCTGTCGCGGGCGACCCTGGGCCACGCGCGCATGCGCGGATGGGCGAGTGCTGCAACGCTCATTGGCCCATCTCCTGCGATCCGGCATTGATCCGCGATGCTTCCTCGCGCGCGACCTGTACGTCGTTGAACGGCAATACCCGCATGGTGTCTCCCGACCCGATGATCTGGCCTTCTTCGTGGCCCTTTCCCGCGATCAGGACGATATCATCCCGACCGATGATTTCGATGGCTTGCGCAATCGCCTCGCGCCGCCCGGCGACTTCGCGCGTGTTCGCACCCGCGCCCTGCATGACCGCGCGGCGGATATCCGCCGGGTCTTCGCCGCGCGGATTATCGTCCGTCACGATAACCACATCGGCGAGGCGCGAGGCGACTTCGCCCATCGGCCCGCGCTTGCCCGTGTCGCGATCCCCGCCCGCACCGAACACCACGATCAGGCGACCGTTCACATGCGGGCGCAGCGCGGCAATCGCCGCCTCCAGCGCGTCCGGCGTGTGCGCATAGTCGACATAGACCGGCGCACCGGACTGGGTGATGACCGCACGTTCCAGCCGTCCGCGAACCGGCTGCAAGCGTCCGACAGCATCCCACAAACGCGCTTCGTCCGCGCCGCTCGCCAGAGCGAGCGCGGCGGCGGTCAGCGCATTGGCAGCCTGATACTGGCCGATCAGCGGCAGGCGGATCGTGCGTCGATCACCATTGCGCGCGATCTCGACGCTCTGGCCCAGCTGGCTCGGCTCCTGAGCGATCAGGCGGATGTCCTCGCCCTCCGGCCCGACCGTGAAGATCCGCAGGCCGCGCTTCTCGGCCCGGGTGCGCGCCTTGTCGGCCCACTCGCCGCCGTCGGCCCAGATCACCGCCGTGCCGTCATCCGCAATCACCTCGTCGAACAGCCGCATCTTGGCCTCGAAATAGGCTTGCATGCTCTCGTGATAATCGAGGTGGTCGCGGCTGAAATTGGTGAACGCGCCTGCGACCACGCGCGCGCCGTAGTTGCGATACTGGTCGAGCCCGTGGCTCGATGCTTCGTAGGCAATGTGGGTGACGCCTTCGCGCGCCAGACCGCTCAGGTTGGCGTGGAAGGTGACGATGTCGGGCGTGGTCAGCCCGGTGGAAACGCTCTCGTCCGGGGTGGTGACGCCCAGCGTGCCGATGCTCGCCGCACGCTCGCCCAGCATCCGCCACAGCTGGCGGGTCATTTCGACCGTGGAGGTCTTGCCGTTGGTGCCAGTGACCGCGACGATCGTGTCGGGCGCCGGAGTGAAATACTGCGCGGCAATCTCGGCGAAGGCCTTGCGCACGTTCTCGTCGGCGATGTGCAGTGCGCCTTCAACCTTTGCGCCAGGCCGCGCGACCACCGCGATCGCGCCCGCTGCAACGGCGGCGTCGATGAAATCCTCGCCATTGACCTTCGCGCCCACGAAGGCGCCGAACACGGTGCCCGGCGCGACCTTGCGGTGATCGATCGCGAAACCGGTCACGATCGCATCCTCGCCCCCGCGCTCCTCACGTCCGGCCTGTTCGAGAAGACGGTTCAGCTTCACTTGATGTCGCTCCGGATCAGGGGGCGCAGGTCGGAAATGTCGATATCACGGCTGAGGTCGGGCCGCACGTCGAGTAGCGGGCCGATGCGCGGAATCAGCTTGCCGACGATCGGCGCGGCGTTCCACGCGGCGGTCCGCTGGAAGGAACTGGCGGTGGTGCCCTTGGGCTCGTCCAGCATGGCGACCACGACATATCGCGGGTTGTCCATCGGGAAGGCGGCGGCGAAGGTCGAGACGAGCAGCTTCTTGCGATAGCCGCCGGCGGAGGGCTTTTCAGCCGAACCGGTCTTCCCGCCAACGCGGTAGCCGGGCGCATCGGCGCTCTGCCCGGTGCCGTAGATCGCGATCATCCGCAGCAGCTGGCGCATGCGGGCGCTGGTATCTTCCTTGAACACGCGCCGCCCGGCAGGTTCCTTGCCCGGCTCGACCTTGTACAGCGTGGCCGGACGCCAGACCCCGCCATTGACCATCGCCGCATAGGCAGAGGCAAGGTGCAGCGGGGTGACCGCAATGCCGTGGCCATAGGCGACCGTCATGGTCGTTACGCGAGACCATTTCTCTCCCGGCCACAGGGGCGCGCCGCGTGCGGGCAGTTCGATATAGGGACGCTCGGCAAGGCCCAGCGCACGCATCGTGTCGCGCAGGCGTTCGGCGCCGAGCTTGTCGGCAACCCGCGCGGTCACGGTGTTGGAGGAGTGAATCAGCGCTTCGGGCACATTGAGCGTGTCCCCGAGGTTGTGGCTGTCCGCAAGCGTGCGCCCGGCGACTTTCACCGGCTTTGCATCGTATCGCAGGCTCAAGTCGCGCACGATCCCGGCGTCGATCGCGGCGGCGACGGTCAGCGGCTTGAAGGTGGAGCCCAGCTCGTAAACCTGGTTGGTCACGCTGTTGAACACGCGCGGGGTCCGGCCAAGCTTCGCCTCGGCATCGCTGATCATCAGATCGGAGGTCTTGATATCGTTCGGGTCGAACGCGGGCAGCGATGCCATCGCGATCACTTCGCCGGTATCGACATCCAGCACCACGCCAGCCGCGCCGCGCGCATTGACCGACAGCATGCCCTTGTTGAGCTCGTCCTCCAGCGCGCCCTGAACCCGCAGGTCGAGCGCAATCGCGGTCGGCTCGCCGCGAAGCGAACTGTCGGTCAGCCGGTCGTTGAGGACCGATTCCATGCCCAGATGGCCCTCGCCATCCTTGACGTAGCCGAGCACGTGCGCCGCCATCGACCCTTGCGGGTAGAAGCGGTCCTTTTCTGCGGGCAATTCCAGCGCAGGCTCGCCGATATCGAACACACGGTTGGCCTCTTCGGGCAACAGGCGGCGGCGCAGATATTGCGCGCGCCCGCTGGCGAGGCGGGCGGCGACATCCGCTTCGTCCAGCTCGGGGAAGATTGCGGCCAGCCGTGCGGCGACCTCTTCGGGGCGGTGGACCAGCGGACTGCCACCGTCCTTCATCGCCGTGGGATTATACCACAGCGCGAAGGCATCGTAGTTGCGCGCCAGCGGCAGGCCGTTGCGATCGGTGATCTCGCCACGCGGCGGCAGCAGCCGCTCTTCCATCGACAGCGGAGTATCGGGCGCGCCGAGCACGCCGAAGGTCGCGATCCGCATCAGCGCGACCACCGCGACCAGCCCGAAAGCGGGCATCAGCAAAAGCGCGCGCATGCGTGCGACCAGCAGCGCCTCTAGCCGCTTGTTGGCGACCCGCAGAGGGCCTGCTGCGACCATGGAGTCGATCGCGTAGGCGTTCACCGGTCGAGGCTCGCCAGGGCAAGATGGGCATCACCCGCAGCGGCAGCGGCGAGTTCGGCCTCCTTGCTCGAAGTTTCCTCCTGCGAGCCCTCGCCGTCGTGATCGGCCAGCGGGGAAACCAGCGCGGGATAATCGCTCGCCTCCATCTCGCGGGCAAAGCGGATCGGGTCGGGCGAGCCGGGCGCGCGCGGTGCGCTGAAGCTCGCCAGCTGGCGTTCGGTTTCGAGGAACTGGTCCGCGCGCGGCGGGGCATAGCCGAACTCGATCGCGTTCCAGTCGGCCAGCTGCTGCTGGTTGGCGCGCGTTTCGAACTCGGTTTCCAGCGCGAGCTTCTCCTGCTCCAGCGCCACGATCTGACGCTCGGCACGCACGACCTCGCTCTTCACCGCGTTGACCCGGAAGGTCAGCAGCATGAACCCGCCGAAGACGATGCCGATACAGATCGCCCAGCCGATCTGCCGCAAGCGGCTGCCTCTAACCATCGATCAGTTCCTCTCTCGGGTCGGCATCGGTGCGGGTGGCCGCACGCAGGATTGCGGAGCGCGCGCGGGGGTTGCGTGCCAGCTCCGCCTCGCCCGCGCGCACGGCACGGAGCGGTTTGTCGAACGTGGCCGGCGGCGTCTCCGCGAGGGGAAGATGGCGGGAACCGCCACCGGCCTGACCGGAAGCGTCCCGCATGAAACGCTTCACGATCCTGTCTTCGAGCGAGTGGAACGAGACCACCACCAGCCGCCCGCCGGGTGCCAGCAGACGCTCGGCCGCGGCCAGCGCACCGCGCAGCTGCTCCAGCTCTCCGTTCACGTGGATGCGGATCGCCTGAAAGGTGCGCGTGGCAGGGTCTTTCTTGTCGTGCGGCTTGTGTCCGGTCGCCTTGCGGACCAGCCGGGCAAGCTGCCCGGTCGTCTCCAGCGGGCGCGCGGCCACGATCGCGCGGGCGATCCGGCGCGACTGACGCTCCTCGCCATACTGGTAGATCACGTCGGCGATCTCGGCTTCGTCGGCAGTGTTGAGGAAGTCCGCCGCGCTCGGCAGGTCGGGGTCCATCCGCATGTCGAGCGGCCCGTCGCCAGCGAAGGAGAAACCGCGGTCCGCCTGGTCGAGCTGCATCGAGGAGACCCCGATGTCGAGCACGATGCCATCCACCTTGGCGATGCCCTGTTCCGCCAGCGCGGCCGCCATGTCGGCAAAGGCACGGCGATGCAGGACGAGGCGCGGCGGGGTCTCGGCCAGCTCGGGCCACCCTTGCGCATTCTCCAGCGCGGTCGGATCGCGGTCGAAGGCGTGCACCGTCGCCCCTGCGTCGAGGAGCGCGCGCGTATAGCCGCCAGCGCCGAACGTGCCGTCGACGATCAGCTCGCCCTGTACGGGCCGCAGCGCGGCAACCACTTCGTCGAGCAGGACGGGGATGTGGGGGGACGGGATATGCGGGGACGGGGCGCTCACTTCTTCTTGCCCTTCTCGCGCGCGTCCTTTTCCAGCGCGCGGCAGGCGGCCTTGGGCATCGCCATTTCGGGGCCCATTTCGTAGAGCCTGGCCGGGTTCCAGACGGTGAAGAAACGCCCACCGCCCTGGAAGAACAGCGCATCCTCGATCTCACCGATGTCGCGCAGGAATTCGGGCATGATGAAGCGCCCGCTGTCGTCGAACGGCATGGTCTCGAAGCTGTTGAGCTGGATCGCGCGGGTATCGCGGTCGAAATCGCGCCCGAACTTGTAGGCCGATTCCTCTTCACGATCGAGGATCGCTTCGAAGTCCTCAACCCGCTTGGTGCCGAAGCCGACCAGGCAATCCCACTTCTCGTGCTTGGTGAGGCACAGCCGGCGATCTTCGGTGGAGGCCTTCACCGCGTTGCGGAAGGCGGGAGGCAGCGTGAACCGGCCCTTTTCGCTGCGAAGCGAAAAGGCCTGCCCGCTATATCCCTGAAACGCCTCCGACACGGTTTCGCTCTTCCCCTGTGAGCGCCTTTCCAAGGACAAAACCTCCCCGCCCGCGGTGCGCCAAGCACCCCGGTTCGCGTGGAATCCCACGCGCGGGTCGAATCCTGTCCGATGCGAGATTTGTATTATCGCGGGACGAGTGGGGATTAAAGGGGAAATTTAGGAATCGTTGTTGAAAACCTTACGAATTCGAACGTCCAAGCACGCAATTGCGCCATTTTCCGGCGCGACACAAGGTTAATTCCTTAGGTTGGGATCGGGTAAAGACCGGAAGCCCGGGGATCACCCGGGATCGCTCAAGCCTTTCAGATCAATGGATTTTCCAGAGGGCTAGCGGACGTCGTCCCGTGCCATCCCCAAAAGTGCCACAAGCATATACTCGGCCCCGGCGGGTGCAGGATCGCTTTCGAACAGGGTCGCGTCGGCCAGCGCGACAACGTGCCCCGCGCCGATGCTGCACACCGCGATCAGCGCGTCATTGCGCAGGCGGCAGTCGCCTTGCCCTCCGCCCGCAGCAGGACGCAGCGAGAAGCGCCCGCCGAGCGCCACCGGCAGGTCATGATCCCCCACGGAAACGAAACGGACCCCGCCGTCCCCTTCCTTCCTCGGTTCGAGCGCAAGGCCCCACCGCGCGAGGATCGGGCCGCTGAGCGAGATCGCCTGGGGATTGCGCGGGTCGCCCAGCGCAAAACGCGGCTCGCCGACCAGCAGCGGGTCCGCGACCAGCAGCACGTTTCCGCCCGCGCGCACCCAGGTGTCGAGCGCGACATTCTCCGCCGCGGTCAATGCACGCGGCTGGACCAGCAGCAGGCGGTCGATCTGCGCGAGGCTTTCTGGATCGAGCACGTCGAGCGGCTCCAGCGTGCCGCGCTTCTCCAGCACGGCGCGCACCCAGTGGTGCCGCACCGACTGCGCGGCCAGCGCCTCGGCCACGCTCGATTCCGGAGCGCGGTAGAGCGGCAGCGAACTCATCAGACCGATCCGCCCGTCCCGCTCTCCCGGGCCTTCCCCCGGAAAGCCGTGGAAACCCAAAGCTGCAGCAGCCATCGCGCCCAGCCCCAGCGCGGCGCTGAGGCCGACGGCCAGCCATACCTTCTTCAAGCCCGGATCCTACTCAACCGGGGCACCTTCGCCCTGCTCGGGCAGCACGGGCCCTTCGGGGATGGGCTCGGCTTCGGGCTGTTCGGGCAAATCGGGGACCACGCCCGCATCGGACAGCGGATCGCTCGCGGGGGTTGCAGCGCTGGGCTCCACCGTCGGCGCTGCCTGCGGCACCGTAGTTTCCTCGGTCCGCAACACGCGGTCGGTGATGACATTGGCGAGGCCGACGACCAGCAGAACCGTCACGATCCCGCCAATCCCGACACGCAGCCGCTGCATCACCTCCGCATCGCGGGGATTGACTGGATCGGCGGCGGGGCGTTGCGCTTCGAAGTCCGGTATCAGGGCCATGGCCAGCGAATTTAGTGCCCGCGCGGTGCGGGTCAATCGCGAAGCCAGTCGAACACCGGCAAGCCCTTGTCGCGCAGCCAGTCGGCGTTGAAGATCGTCGAAAGATAGCGGAAGCCGCTGTCGCACAAAATCGTCGCGACGCGCGCGTCTGTACGGCCGTCCGCAACGAGTTGCTTGCCCAGCGCGACCGCGCCCGCGACGTTGATTCCCGACGACAGGCCGAGGCACAGGCCTTCTTCCTTCAGCAGACGCGCGACCCATTCCAGCCCCTCCTCATCGGAGATGCGGAACTGCGTGTCGATCGGCGCCCCGTCGAGATTGGCGGTGATCCGCCCCTGCCCAATCCCTTCGGCAACCGAAGAGCCTTCGGACGACAGTTCGCCGTTGGCGTAGTAATTATACAAAGCCGCGCCATGCGGGTCGGTCAGCGCGATGCGGACGTTTTCGTCCTTTTCCTTCAGCCCCAGCCCAACGCCGGTGATCGTGCCGCCGGTCCCCGCAGCGCAGGTGAAGCCGTCGATCCGGCCTTCCAGCTGGTCCCACAATTCGGGTGCGGTGCTGTCGATATGCGCGCGGCGGTTGGCGATATTGTCGAACTGGTTGGCCCAGATCGCGCCCTCGGTCTCCTCCGCCAGCCGGCGCGAGGTGTGGACGAAGTGGCCGGGATTGGCGAACTTGGTCGGCGGGACCAGCACCAGCTGCGCGCCCAGCGCGCGCAGCGTGTCCATCTTCTCGCGCGCCTGGTTGTCGGGCATCACGATGATCGTCTTGTAGCCGAGCGCATTGGCGACCAGCGCGATCCCGATCCCGGTATTGCCCGCCGTTCCTTCGACGATCGTGCCGCCCGGCTTCAGCTCTCCGCGTGCCTCGGCATCGCGGATGATCCACAGCGCCGCGCGGTCCTTCACGGAGCCGCCCGGATTGGCGAATTCGCACTTGCCGTAGATGTCGCAGCCCGCCGCCTCGCTCGGCCCTGCGAGCCGGACGAGCGGGGTGTTGCCGATAAGGTCGAGAGCGCGTGGCAGGGGGGCGGGAGCTTTCATGGCAACCGCTTAGCGCCTGAGCGGCCCGCGCAGCAACCGCGATCCGCTATCGGGCCTGCAAGTCAGTCTTGCCCATCAGTCCTCGGGAGCGATCTGGACCTTCAGCCCGTCGAGATCGGAGGTGAACTCGATCTGGCACGACAGGCGCGAGGTTTCGTTGCGGTGGTCGCTGCTTTCCAGCAGGTCGTCCTCGTCCTCGCTCATCGCGGGCAGCTTGTCGCCGAACGCCGGGTCGACATGGACGTGGCAGGTCGCGCAAGAGCAGCACCCGCCGCACAGCGCCAGCAACTCGTCGAAGCCGTTGTCGCGGATCGCCTCCATCACGGTCAGGCCGTCGCCGACCTCGATCGTGCGCTCGGTTCCACTGCGGTCGACCACGGTAAGCTTGGGCATTGGCTGTCCTTTATCTCGTCCCGGGGCGGCGCTCTCGCGCGCGCCGTTGACGCGGCTGCTAAAAGCTGCGTTTCGGCAATGCAAGCAGATGGCTACGCAAATGCGCAAGCAAAGCGACGGACAACTGGCCAAGCGTACGGGGCGCCCGGCCACATTATCGGAAGGATCGGCCATGGGCCTGAGCGCACAACAGATACGCCGCGGGCTGGACAGCGTGGCCGCGATCGAGCCCGATATGGCGCGCGCACTGGAGATCGCGGGCTATCCCGAACCGCGCATCCGCCCGACCGGGTACAAGACGCTGCTGCGCACGATCGTCGGCCAGCAGGTCAGCGTCGCCTCCGCGGCGAGCGTGTGGACCAAGCTGGAGGCGGAGCTGGGCGAGGATTTTTCCCCGTCCTGCCTGCTCGAACGCGACTTCGACACGCTGCGCGCCTGCGGCCTCTCGCGCCAGAAGCAAGGCTATGCGCGCAGCCTGTGCGAACTGGTCCACGCGGGCGAGCTGGATCTTCTCAACCTGCCGGAGGACGATGAGGAGGCGATTGCCCAGCTTACCAGGATCAAGGGGATCGGGCGCTGGTCGGCCGAAATCTACCTGCTGTTCGCAGAAGGCCGCCCCGACATCTGGCCTGCGGGCGATCTGGCGGTGATGGCGGGGATCGGCAAGATCCTCGGCCACGAAGAACGCCCGGACGAGAAGACGACCCGCGCGCTCGCCGAACCCTGGCGGCCGCATCGCGGCGCGGTCGCGATCTTCACCTGGCATTGCTACGACAATCCGGCACTTTGACTGCCGCGCGGGGCGACGCGGCTCGTCAATGTCCCTTTACATGGTGACAAGGATCATTTACGGTTGCGATCATTGACCTGAGGAGGAGAGGTTTGATGTTTCGTACCCGCAAGATCGCCCTGAGCACGAGTCTGGCCATTGGTTGCGCCGCAGCCGCGCTCACGCTAGCCGCCGCACCATCCATTGCTCATACGGACGATAGCATGACCGCAGCCACCCCCGCCGCCAAAGCCCCGCTGATCCCGCGCGAAAGCCTGTTCGGCAATCCGACCCGCGCAGGCGGTCAGATCAGCCCCGATGGCAAGTGGATCAGCTGGCTCGCCCCGTCGAACGGCGTGCTCAACGTGTGGCTGGCCCCGGCGGACGATCTCGACAACGCGAAGGTCATGACCAAGGCGACCGATCGCCCGATCCGCCAGTATTTCTGGGCCCCGGACAGCGCCAGCCTGCTGTATATTCAGGATAAGGGCGGGGACGAGAATTTCCTGCTCTACGGCGTCAATGTCGAAACCGGCGTGGAAACCACGCTGACCGATTTCGAGAACACGCGGGTGATGGTGGTCGGCGGGTCCGACCGGATCAAGGACAAGATCCTGATCGGCCTCAACAACCGCGATCCGCAATATCACGACGTCTACATGCTCGACCTCAACACCGGCGAGCTGACCGAGCTGATCGAGAACAACGGCTATGCCGGGTTCGTCGCGGACGACAATCTCGACGTGCGCCTGGCGCTGAAACCCAACGCCGAAGGCGGGATGGATTTCTTCAAGGTGGTCGACAACGCTGTCGAGGAAGAGCCTTTCGGCAGCACCGGCCTCGAAGATTCGCTGACCACCAGCCCGGCGGGTTTCACCACCGACGGCAAGACGCTCTACTGGCTCGATAGCCGCGGTCGCAACACCGCCGCGCTGACCGCGATGGACGTCGAGACGGGCGAAACGCGGGTGATCGCGCAGGACGAGAAGGCCGATATCGGCGGATCGATCCGCGACCAGAAGACCGGCGAGGTAGAGGCCTATTCGGTCTATTACCTCAAGAACGAATGGATCGCGCTCGATCCCGAAATCAAGGCCTCGCTCGATTTCCTAGAAGCCAACCTGACCGGCGAGTTCGGCATTTCCTCGCGTACCGAAGACGATACCAAGTGGATCATCGGCAATGACCCGGTGGTCGGCCCGGCGAAGAGCTTCCTGTATGATCGCACCGCCAACACGCTGACCGAACTCTACGTCACCCGGCCCGAGCTGGAAGGCGCGCCGCTCCAGCCGATGCACACGCTGGAGCTGAAGAGCCGCGACGGGCTCACCCTCCCCTCCTACCTCACCCTGCCGCCGGGCAGCGACAGCGATGGCGACGGCGTGCCGGACAAGCCGGTGCCGATGGTGCTGCTGGTCCATGGCGGACCGTGGGCGCGCGACGCCTATGGCTTCAACGGCTACCACCAGTGGCTC
>Ga0208335_1000642_pt1 | contig 11922 bp, 10 predicted proteins | sample DeeseametaMP0759_FD_184202 | JGI IMG/M metagenome (GOLD analysis project Ga0208335, IMG submission 184202) | Marine microbial communities from the Deep Atlantic Ocean - MP0759 (SPAdes) | ecosystem: Environmental > Aquatic > Marine > Oceanic | place: West of Cape Town, South Africa, South...
ACTGGCGCCAGCTCTAATTTTGTCCTCCAACAAGTCAAGCGTCTCTTTTTTGCCAAAAAAGCGGGCCACACCGGCAGCCTTGATCCGTTGGCAAGTGGCTTATTGCCGATTTGTTTAGGCCAAGCTACCAAGGTGGCACAATTTCTTTTGGATGATGATAAGCGCTATTTTGTCCGTGGAAAGTTAGGGCAGGTCAGTGACACTGGAGATGCGGAAGGAAAAATCACAGATTTTGGTCCAACCAAAGGCGTTAGCGAGGCAGGTGTCGCAAGCGTTTTGCTGGAGTTCCTTGGCAACATCAAACAAGTGCCGCCGATGTACTCAGCGCTGAAGCGCGACGGAAAGCCACTTTACGAACTGGCACGACAAGGTATCGAAGTTGAGCGTGAAGCGCGCCCAGTCACCATTCATGAGATTAATTTTTTAGGTCTTGAAGGCGATGTTTTGAGTCTGGATGTTGCTTGTTCAAAAGGTACTTACATCAGGACTTTGGTTGAGGACATTGGCAAAGTGCTTGGTTGCGGCGCCCACGTTATTGAGCTTCGGCGCACAGGTTTTGCTCATTTTAACTTAACTCATAGTGTTACTTTTGAGCAGCTTGAAACCCTCAAAAATGATGATTTTGAAGCGCTAGATGCCTTGATTCTTGGTGCCGACACCATGCTGCCAAACTTTGATTCTGTGCTTTTAAGCGCCGAGCAAACGAGTGATATTAAGCTCGGTAGAAAGATTCGATACGGCGATTATACTGAAGTGCAAAAGTTGAAGTTATTTGATGAAAATCAACAGTTTTTAGGCATTGGTGAGAGCAATCTTGAAGGTGAAGTTTTGCCCAAGCGTTTATTTGTTTAGGAGTCAATGTTGACATTTGGGGAATACGGTCTAAAGACGCTCGACAGAGGCAAAAATTATATTTTTTCCAGTAATTTTTAAATTCTGGTTTTTACCGGATAGCATTAATAAATGACCTGCAGGAAGCTCACAAAGCATTTTTTTATCTTTCTCGATAAGCACTGTTAAGTCTGATAGACCATATATAAAGCCTAATTCCTTGCTATCCAAAGAAGTCTTCTTACAAACCTTAAATGTCTGTAGTTTGCTGTCAAAACAATGATTTTTTGTCATTAAATTAAAATCGGAAATTGGCCCTGCGTGCAGCTTGGCGTAAGTTTTGCAGCTGCCGTCAAACTTGGCAATGCTGAGCAAAGTGCTAAGTGAATCGCAAGTCATATTGTTATGAACGAGTTCAACACCATTGCCTTTTATCAGAACCAAGTGTCGTAAATAGCCGGAGAAATCTGAAAACGCACCATTTTCATTAACGCTTGCAATGCTGAGCCTCCAATCAAAACCATTGATTGCCCCGCCTTCACTAATGGCTAGCTCTATTGTTTCGCCCTTGCCGTTTTTCCAAGGAATAATTTTAAATTCGGACGGCTTAATTACCTCTATCACAGTGTTTTTGTTGTCTACGTTTCAAGGCTGTAGCGAGACCCAGGATGAGTAAGTTTGCTATATGTGGCGGGCGTGTGACCACTCCATGTAATACGGGTAATCAAGATACAGGGCGAGTTTTTTTCAATTTTGAGCAGCTCGGCAACATTGCTATCAGCAGCTATTGCTTCAATAATATGCTTTGCATCTGAAAGCGGCGTTGTCTGCTTCAGATAATGGTTTGCCGTTTCTGTCACCAAATCAACTTCCAGATAGTTAGGCACTTGTTCTTTGCTTATAAAGCGCTCTTCTAGTTGAATTGGCTCATCATTTTCGAAATGCAGGACCAAGGAGTAAAATAATTGCGTGACACTCCCAAGGTCAAGAAAGCGGCTTGCCTGTGGTGGTGCATCAATTTTTTTATGTGCAATCACTTCAGAAAAAAAGCGATTGCCCCGAGCCTCAACTTCCTCGGCTATATCTTTAATTTGCAAGACTGATTTAACGGGAAGACTTTCACTAACAAAGGTTCCGAGACCCTGAACACGGTAAAGAATACCTTCTTCTGTTAACTCTTTTAGTGCTCGATTGGCTGTCATACGGCTCACGGAAAACTCCTGACAAAGGTTGTTTTCAGAAGGCACTTTTGTGTGCTCCAGCCATCGTTTGTTATGTATTCCATCAACAATATGTTGTTTTACGACTTGATATATAGGTTTTGTATTTCTCATATTGGGGTTTATTATACGGGTTATCTCCGACGTGTTTTTCTTACTTGCATGGACTTGTATATACAAGTATAATCAAGAATAAACTTGTTATCGATTTGAGACGAAAATGATTAAAGCACCACACGGAACAAAACTAAGTTGCAAGGGTTGGCACCAAGAGGCAGCTATGCGTATGTTAATGAACAACCTTGATCCAGCAGTTGCTGAAAAACCAGACGAATTGATTGTTTATGGTGGCAACGGCAAGGCCGCTAGAAACTGGGAGTGCTACCATAAGATCATTTCAACTTTAAAGCGTTTGAATAATGACGAAACCTTGTTGATCCAATCAGGAAAGCCTGTGGGTGTTTTTAGAACGCACGAGGAGGCGCCAAGAGTGATATTAGCAAATTCTCACCTCGTTCCAAGATGGGGTAATTGGGATAAATTTAGAGAGTATGAGCAAGCGGGATTGACAATGTATGGCCAAATGACTGCAGGCTCATGGATTTATATTGGTTCACAGGGTATCTTGCAGGGCACTTATGAAACTTTTGCCGAGTGTGCTAAGCAAAACTTTGGTGGCGATCTTTCTGGCCGGCTGGTCGTTACTGCCGGCTTAGGTGGAATGGGGGGCGCACAACCATTGGCAGCCACTATGAACGGCGGTGTATGTTTGGTTGTTGAGGTGGACGAGTCTCGCGCACAAAAAAGACTGGAAACGGCCTACTTGGACGAAATTTCATACGATCTCGACGAGGCTTTGGAGAGAGTGCTTAAGGCCAAGGAAAACAAAGAGTCTTTATCTGTTGGACTTGTTGCAAATATTGCCGATGTGTTGCCTGAAATGCTAAAAAGAGGCATTATTCCAGACATCCTCACTGATCAAACGTCAGCACACGATTTACAACTCGGTTATTTGCCGTCCGGCTATGATGTCCAGGCCTCAGAAAATTTTCGAAACAAGGACCCAGAAGGCTATCAACAGGCTGTACTTGACTCGATGCAAGTGCATATGGAAACAATGCTTGAAATGCAAAAACAAGGCGCCATTACATTCGACTATGGCAATAATATTCGCGGCCAAGTGGCGGACCTTCGAGGCATGAAAGAGGCCTTTAATATCAAGGGGTTTGTGCCGCTTTACATTCGACCACTATTTTGCGAGGGTTCTGGACCGTTTAGGTGGGTGGCACTATCAGGAGACCCTGAAGATATTTACACAACAGATAAGATGATATTGGAGACATTTCCTCACAATGAGCCTCTAGCTAAGTGGATTCATAAAGCGCAAAATCAGGTTCAATTTCAGGGTTTACCGGCGCGAATTTGCTGGCTCAAATATGGAGAGCGTGAAGAAATGGGCCTTAAATTTAATTGGCTTGTTAAAAAAGGCAAGGTCAAAGCACCTATTGTTATCGGAAGAGATCATTTGGATTGTGGCTCGGTCGCATCGCCTAATCGTGAAACCGAAGGAATGATGGATGGCTCGGATGCTATTGCGGACTGGCCATTGCTAAATGCCATGTTAAATACGGCGTGCGGCGCAAGCTGGGTGGCGCTACACCACGGTGGTGGTGTCGGTATTGGTTACTCGATTCATTCTGGCATGGTGTGTGTTGCGGACGGAACAAGTATGGCTGATAACCGCCTTTCTAGAGTGCTTGCAGCGGATCCGGGAACGGGCGTTATGAGACACGCTGATGCGGGTTATGATATCGCCAAAAATACTGCAAAGAATAAAGGTGTTGATTTGCCTATGTTGGAGGACTAAACAATGATTAGCCTGAAAGATTTACACGCTGATCTTGATAAAGCCATCGCTCTTGTTGTTAAAGATAGAAGTGCTGTAATAAAATCGAGAAAAGTTGTTGACGCGGCACTTAGTGATGGTAAGACTTACTACGGCATTAATACCGGCTTTGGCTTCTTGGCAAATAAGAGGATTGATGCTGACAAACTGGAAAAATTGCAGAAAAACTTGCTATTAAGCCATGCGGTGGGTCTTGGGGATTTTGTGCCCAAAGACATTACAAGGCTGATGCTTAAGCTCAAAGTTTACAGTTTGAGTTTGGGTTATTCCGGCGTATCCCTTGAGACTTTTGATCGCCTGCTGATGTTTGTAGAAAAAGACTGGATTTCAGTTGTTCCCAGCAAGGGTAGTCTCGGTGCATCTGGAGATTTGGCGCCGTTGGCGCACTTATGTTTGCCTCTGATTGGCAAAGGGGAGTTTTGGGCTGACAATAAAAACCAGATGGTTTCTGCAAAATCTGTTTTAGAAAAGGCGGGCCTACAGCCGGTTACATTAAAAGCAAAGGATGGTCTAGCGCTAATCAATGGAACACAGCTTATGACTGCGTATGGCGCCCATATTCTTCAAAGGGCTCAAAGTTTAGTAAAAAATGCCGACATCTTGGCTGCAATTTCACTTGAAGCATTAAAGGGGAGTATTAAGCCATTTGATGAGAAAATCCAAGCAGTTAGGCTTCAGCCCGGTCAAAAAAAGGTTGCTTATAATGTAAGGGCTTTACTGCAGGGTTCTGACATCCTTGAAAGCCACAAGCATTGCGAGAAAGTCCAAGACCCATACTCTTTAAGGTGCGTACCCCAAGTGCATGGCGCAACACGAGACTTATTGGACTACGCCAATACAGTTTTTGAGAATGAGCTTAACTCGGTAACGGATAACCCGCTCGTGTTTGATGATGGCGATATTATCAGTGGTGGCAATTTTCATGGCCAACCTTTGGCTCTAGCAATGGATTCTGCAGCCATGGCGCTTGCTGAAATTGCTAGTATTTCCGAGCGTCGAATTTATTTGTTATTACAAGGGTTAGACGGCCTGCCGACAGTTCTGGTGAATGACAGTGGACTTAATTCTGGATTTATGATCCCGCAATATACGGCTGCGTCTTTAGTTTCTCACAATAAGATACTATGTCATCCTGCATCCGTTGACTCTATTCCTTCCTGCTTGGGCCAAGAAGATCACGTAAGCATGGGCAGTATTTCTGCCATTAAACTGCTGGAAGTGCTGAAAAATGTAGAGCAGGTTATGGCAATCGAAGTATTTACTTCAGCACAAGCGCTTGATTTTAGGCACCCTACGATCGCAGGAGTGGGGGTTGAGGCGGCGCATGCAGAAATAAGAAAGCACGTCTCCCATAAGGAGGCGGATGACTTTTTTAGAAAAGATATCGATGCTTGTATTGAGTTACTTAGATCCAATTCAATCATTTCAAGTGTTGAATCCTCAATTGGCGCTTTGCAATGATAAAGATTGACAATATCAACTTAGCTCAGTGTTTAGATAGCGGTGCCCAGAGTGAAATCCATCTTATGAAAGACGCCGTTGTTGTTTGGGATGGTAATTTGATAGAATGGGTGGGCAGTAAAAGCGAGTTGCCCAAGAAATACAAGAACATTCAAACGGTTGATGGCCAAAAAGCCCTTTTGTTACCAGGCTTGATTGATTGCCATACTCATTTGGCTTTTGGCGGATGGCGAAGCGATGAATTTGGCGAAAGAGTGGCTGGCGTTCCATATGCTGAAATTACCGCGCGTGGCGGTGGTATTTCCTCGACGGTGAAGGCAACTCGTGCAGCAACAGAGGATGACTTGTATTCACGAAGCTATGATTTCTTAGAAAAAATGAGAGCGCTTGGAGTCACCACTGTCGAGTGTAAAAGTGGCTATGGTCTGTCCCTAGATGATGAGATGAAACTGTTGCGAGTCTATCGGCGACTTGGTGAAAGCCAGCCGATTAGAATTGTTCCAACCTTTCTTGGCGCTCACCTTGTTCCACAAGGCACAACTAGGGAAGAATACTGCAAACTGGTTGTTGATAAAATGATTCCAGAGGTTGCGAAAAATGCCTTAGCAGAATTTTGCGATGTGTTTGTTGACGACCATGCTTTTTCTGTAGAAGAGGCGGCACTCATTGTTGCCAAGGCAAAAGAGTGCGGGCTACAAATTAAACTCCATGTTGACCAGCTTTCAAACGGCAAAGGCGCTGAGTTTGCAGCCGAGTGTGGCGCAATTTCTGCCGACCACTTGGAGTATATTTCAGAAGACGGTATTCAGGCAATGAAGCGCTCAGGAACGGTAGCTGTTAGCTTGCCTTTGGCGACGCTTTACACTTTTCAAAAGCCGCTTGATGCAAGAGCGCTAATTGATGCTGGCATTGATGTAGCGATTGCAACAGACTTTAATCCCGGTTCAGCGCCAAGCTATCATTTGCCACTCGCTATGATGCTTGGTTGCACATTAAATCGCATGAGCCCCGCAGAAGTGCTTAAAGCTGTGACGATTAAGGCCGCAAAAGCGCTTGGCAAAATCGACACGATAGGTTCGATTGAGGTTGGAAAAAAAGCGGATTTTGTGTTAATCGACACTCCGAGTATCGACCACTGGATGTATCACTTTACCGAGAATGCAAATCGATTAACAGTTATTAATGGAAACACTGTCTTTAAGGCATGAAAAAGGATTTGAGATGAAAAATTGGAAATTTAAAGGTGTATACCTAAAAGAAGGCTGGTTATCGCCAGCTTATATTGCAACAGATGACAGTGGTAATATTGTCCAACTGTCTGATAAAAGTCCATCGGTAGTCGACGAATTCGTCAATGGTTACGCAATTGCACCTGTTACAAATGCTCACTCTCATGCGTTTCAGTACGCAATGGCCGGCTTAACAGAAAATATCCCTGAGGGACAGGTGTGCGATAATTTCTGGAGCTGGCGCGATAGAATGTATCGAATTGCAGATCAAATTACGCCCGAGCAAACAGAAGCGATTGCAACGATGCTTTATGCTGAAATGCTAAGAGTTGGCTATGATCATGTAGTTGAATTTCATTATTTGCGCAATAATAAAAACGGCCAATGCTACGACAATCCTAATGAGATGTCCGACAGGCTTATTTCTGCCGCAAAAAAAGCAGGCATAAAAATGACACTTGTGCCAGTTTACTATCGTTGTTCGGATTTTGGTAAAGGTCCTTCTGATGCACAAAGGCGGTTTCAGTTTTCATCGACTGATGACTATTTCAAACATATTGATTCATTGATCTCTTCATACAAAAACGATCAAGACGTGACCATTGGTTTTGGGCTTCACTCCATGAGAGCTGCGACAGCTGAAGAGATAAAAGAAATCATTTCTTATGATAAAGAGTTGCCGTGCCATTTACACATCTCCGAACAGACAAAAGAGGTGAATGCCTGTGTTGATTATTTGGGTGCACGACCTGTTGAGTGGCTTACAAATGAAACAGAGGTGGGCGCTCATTGCCACTTGGTGCACAGTACGCATATTACTGAATCTGAAATGAAAGCCATCATCAAAGTAGATGCTAATATTGTGCTTTGCCCGACTACTGAAGGCAACTTGGGGGATGGTTTTTTTCCTATAGCAGATTACATAAAGAGTGGTGGAAGATGGTGCATTGGTTCTGATTCACACATTGCTCTCAATCCTTTTGAAGAACTTCGAATGCTTGATTATGGACAACGCTTAGTCAAAAAGCAACGCAACACCCTGCTTAATGGGCAGGTGGGGGATAGTGCCGAATGCGCCTATCAGACTTTAATTGATAACGGCAGACGAGCTGCCGGTAAAAATATTGCTAATTATTTTGAAGTAGGATCTGCGTTGAACGCTATCGTAATTGCCGCTGATTCTCCTCTGATGGGTCGTTCTAGCGACGATGGCAGGTTGGCAACCATTGTATATGCGCTTGATATTAGTGCAATTGATGGTCAGATAATAAACGGCACGTGGATTGTTAAGTCAGGAAATCACGTTGATAAAGAAAAAATATTGAGCGATTTCACCAAAGCTCTGTGCGAGATCCACTAGCCTGTTGCTAACGAGAAAATTTGGATTTTCTGCTATCGATTTGATCACTTTGTTGGCGACCACTGACCACTAGATTATAATATGTTTAGTGCTTGTGAAGCCCCTTCGCAAGATTAACAAGTATTTACTGAAAGGAAACCCATGAAAGTACTGGTTGTTGGCTCTGGCGGCAGAGAGCATGCGCTTGCATGGCAATGTGCAAATTTTGACGAAGTTGAGGCGGTATTTGTCGCCCCAGGCAATGCGGGCAGCGCTTTGGAGGATAAAATTTCAAATATTGAAATTGACTCCGAAGACATTGATGGCCTAATTGCTTTTGCTAAAGAACGTTCTATTGACATCACCATTGTTGGCCCGGAAGCGCCCTTGGTTCTTGGTATAGTCGACGAGTTCAGAAATTCTGGGCTGGCTATTTTTGGGCCAACTCGCTCAGCCGCTCAACTCGAGGGCTCAAAAGCTTTTTGTAAAGACTTTCTTCATCGCAACAACATTCCGACAGCTTTTTATCAGGTCTTCACCGAAGAGGCCGCGGCCATTATGTATGTTAAGGAAAAAGGCGCGCCGATTGTCATTAAAGCAGACGGCTTGGCTGCTGGCAAAGGCGTGATTATTGCCAATACTGAACAAGAGGCTTATGATGCTATCCATGATATGCTGAAAGGAAACCGCTTTGGTGATGCTGGTTCACGAGTTGTCATCGAAGAGTTTTTAGTCGGTGAAGAGGCCAGTTTTATTGTGATGGTTGATGGTAAAAATATTTTGCCGATGGCTACTTCTCAAGACCATAAAGCCAGAGATAATGGCGACAAAGGGCCCAACACAGGTGGCATGGGTGCATACTCTCCAGCGCCAATTGTAAGCCAAGCTATTTTTGACGATGTAATGAAAACTGTTATTCGAACAACGGTCGACGGCATGGCTGCAGAAGGCATGCCATACACAGGTTTTCTTTATGCAGGGCTTATGATTGACGACAAAGGTAAGGCCAAAGTATTGGAGTATAACTGTCGATTTGGCGATCCTGAAACGCAACCGATTATGATGCGCTTACAATCCAATTTAGCCAAGCTTTGTTTGGCGGCATCCGATGGCAAGCTTGATGAAGTCACGATTGAGTGGGATGAGCGCGCTTGTTTAGGTGTGGTATTAGCCGCAAAAGGCTATCCAGATGATTATCAAAAAAGCGAGATTATTAACTTGCCAGAAAATACAGCCAATGCCAAAGTTTTTCATGCCGGTACCAAACTCTATAAGGATAATGTTGTAAGCAATGGTGGGCGTGTGTTGTGCGCAACCGCTTTGGGTGAAGACATAAAACAGGCGCAAACCAATGCTTATGTTCTGCTAGAGCAAATCGATTGGAAGGGCTCATACTACCGTACCGATATTGGCTTTAAGGCGCTCTAAAATTCTCAGCCGATGATAATCATCGGCGTAGATGAAGCAGGTCGTGGACCACTGGCGGGCAATGTTGTGGCTGCAGCTGTCATTCTACCGGCTGAGTTTGAATTGCCTGGGCTTACAGACTCGAAAAAACTTAGCGAAAAAAAACGCGAGATACTTTATCAGCAATTAACCCAAAACTGCGATTGGGCGGTTGGCGAAGCCAGTTGCGTTGAGATCGATCAAATAAATATCTTTCAAGCCACTATGCTGGCAATGCAACGTTGTATTGTAAAATTACAAAAACACCACACACAACAAACTGGTATCTCAAGCTACAAAGTGCTTGTTGATGGCAATCGTTGTCCTGACGTTGAAAATTGCCTAGCAATTATCAAGGGCGATTTAAGCGAGCCGGTGATTTCTGCTGCATCTATTATTGCAAAAGTTACTCGGGACAGGCAAATGAAAGAGCTGGACTCTCTGTATCCTCAATATGGCTTCGCACAACACAAAGGCTATGGCACAAAAGAACACATGCAGGCTTTGATGGAGTATGGGCCGATAGCGGGCGTACATCGCTATTCTTTTGCGCCAGTGCGCAAAGCTATCGACTAAAGGGCGTCTATTTGTTTCTGAAGGTCGGCTTGGGCGTCTTTAAGTTCAGATTTTTTAGCCTCAAGTAAGGCCCTTTCCTCGGCTTCGGCCTTTTTTAGATTATCACGTTCAATCTCTTCAGCGGGCCTCTTACTAAGATAGTTAAACAATCTCAACACTTTGGTGACATTTTTTGCTTTCGCAGCTTGGTTAGTAGCATGTTCAGCTTCGCGCTTGGTAACAGCACCCATCAAATAAACCGTTTTACGCTCGGTCAACACTTTGACGTGTGCAGGGTGAAAAACTTCTTGGTTTTGGAAAAGCGCCTCAACCTGAAGAGCGATTAGATTATCTTTGGCCCTTGAAAGATAGCTACTGGTTGACATTACTGCAACTTCGTTAACAAGTCGTGCAATTTGCGATGATTTGGATTTAATCCGTTTTTCAAGACGTGACTTTAGCTCAACACTGGGCGCCTCGCCTGTCATTAAAACAACGCCATCATAAACCATGAAGTTGACATGTGTGCTATCAAGCATTACATCGTCTCTAATGATGCTGTTGAGCCTGATGTGGAGTGTTTTGTCGTCAAGTATGGTGCCGGCACTACGCCGATCATTGGCAACCGTAAGAACAGAACTGACAGCGCTAACGCCCTGTACAATTGGAGAGCAAGCTGAGAGAAACATTGATGACACTAACAAGGCACTTAGTAGTATTGCTTTTTTCATGATCTCCCCTTGAGCTCAAAGGCGCTCTGTATCCATGTAATTGTAGGACATTTTAAATCAGATTCCACACCAACAACATCAAAGCGACAGAGAAAATGTTGATATGGAGGGTGTTTTTGCAAATATAGTTGGGCGGTGTGTATTAATTTTCGTTGTTTTGAGAGAGTTACCGTCTCTAGTGCCGTGCCATAAGACGTGTCTTTTCGATAGCGAACCTCCACAAAAACCAAAGTGTCCACGCTTTTATCAAGCATAATGATGTCTATTTCGCCTAACTTGGTCAGGTAGTTTTGCTTAATCAGCGATAAACCTTGTTGTTTTAAATAATCCAACGCCAAAGCTTCCACCTTGTTGCCAATTCTGCGTTTAAAACTAAACATTTATCAGGGGATCTTTTTTGTTTTCCTGTATTAAATTTTATCACTAGACAATCAGTAGAGTCTCAAAAGTTATGCCTTGTAAAAATGAAAAATAAAGCCGTTATCAAATCTAAAATGAATGATGCAAAGGCCTCGTTAGGCACACTCTACATTGTTGCAACCCCGATTGGGAATTTAGATGATATCACTTTTAGAGCGGTTGAAGTTTTGAAAAATGTCGATCTAATTTTGGCAGAGGACACACGTCACAGCAAAAAATTATTAAATCACTTGAATATAAAAACCCCTTTACAGGCTTTTCATGACCACAACGAGCGCGACAAAACAAAAGGGGTTATTGAAGAGCTAAGCCAAGGTAAGTCCATTGCTTTGATCAGTGATGCGGGCACACCGCTGATTAGTGACCCAGGTTATGTGTTGGTTTCTGAGGCTAAAAATGCAAACCTAGGTGTTGTACCAATACCAGGTGTTAGTGCTCTTATCGCCGCTCTCTCGGTATCTGGTATGGCGAGTGATTGTTTTACTTTTTTTGGTTTTTTGCCCAGCAAACAATCGGCGCGTTTAAAAACACTGCAAACGCTTATTAGTCGCACTGAAACCAGTATTTTTTATGAATCCCCCAAGCGAATTCTAGCCACAATGACCGACATGCTCTCAATTTTAGGCAAGAGTCGTGAAGTGTGTTTGGCCAAAGAGTTGACCAAAGCATTTGAGACCATCAAAACAGGTACAATCCCTAGCTTGATCGACTATTTAACGGTTGACGAAAATCACCAAAAAGGCGAGTTTGTGATTTTAGTTTCCGCCCTTGATAAAACAGACAA
>Ga0208335_1000643_pt1 | contig 11915 bp, 10 predicted proteins | sample DeeseametaMP0759_FD_184202 | JGI IMG/M metagenome (GOLD analysis project Ga0208335, IMG submission 184202) | Marine microbial communities from the Deep Atlantic Ocean - MP0759 (SPAdes) | ecosystem: Environmental > Aquatic > Marine > Oceanic | place: West of Cape Town, South Africa, South...
CTTCAATCATCGGACGAGTTACGTCATACATTGGTTTATACCATTTGGAAGGGTTAATCCAATTGTTGCCGTCCCACTCATGAATAAGCAGGTTATTTTCACCTTCGTGGTTGGCACATGTAATTTTGAGAGGCTTCATAAATCCACCCAAGCCCAGTTCTTCCAAGCGGGCTGCAGTCAAATTCACATGCTCATAACCCCACGCCAACTGCTTGCCGTTGATGGCAATGTTGCCGTATTTCTTATGAGCGGCACGAATCGCTTCTGTAAAAATTACACCTTGAACGAGCGCACGATTGTAAAGGACTTCACCAACCACGCTTTTCTCGCCAGATCCATTTCCGGCTCCATACACTTTGTCAAGAATACCTCTATGAAGCGGATATTCTTTCCCGATGGTGTGAAAACCCGCAGCCTTGTATCCAACAGCTGCGGAACCTGCCGGTCGAGTATCGTTTTCAGAACCGGACCACCAGTTGCCGATAATTTTGGAAACAGGATAGCCATTGGCTTTTGCTTCCTTGATGGAAGTTTGAGTCATCACTCCCCAGCCAAAAATGATGGTGAAGTCAGGTTTTGTCTGACGACCAATTTTGAGCCAAGTGGACTTCTGCTCCAGACCGGGATGGTTCACCGGATACTTTAGAAACTTGAATCCGTATTTAGCGGAAAGTACTTCCAAAGTTTTGATCGGCTCTTTCCCATAAGCGCTGTTGTGATAGACAAGAGCGATTTTTTTGCCTTTCAGATTATTCATACCACCCAATTGTTCACCAATATATTTAGTAATGGAAGTCACTTGACTCCAATACGTCATCGGCGCAGTGAAAACATGGCTGAAGACACGTCCGTCGGAAGCATCTGTGCGACCGTAGCCCATTGAGTGCAAAACCATACCATCTGCTTTGGTTCGGGGAATCAAGGCATATGTAACACCGGTCGATAGTGGAAATACTGCAACACCCATCCGGCCGTTTTTACTCTTAATCCGCTCGTAGCACTCCACGCCACGGTCGGTATTGTAACCATACTCGCAGGTTTCCCAATCAAGCATCACCCCATTCACACCACCTGTGGCGTTGGTGTACTTGAAAAAATCCCGAAAACCCTGATCAATTGGAATTCCCCCCGGAGCATAAGGTCCGCTTGTGTATGTCAGCATCGGAACATAAATTTTTTCCGCTGCTTGGGCCAGTCCTGTCAGACTAAACACGACGCCTAAAAACATGACAATCGTGATTTTTTGTATTAGATTCTTCATTTTCTCTCCTTCTTATTATTTTAGAGAAATTAGCTGAATTTAACATTAAATCCAGCAATTAAATTTCCGGAGTTTCTTAACCCACCTACGAGATGAATCCGAAAACAACGGACATGATTAACCATAAGGATACTAATCCACCTGGTCAACACGGTCAATACGGAAACGGCCAAAGTCTTAATTTTTCTTTGGCAATTCCCCACAAGCGTGCCAAACCGTGCGGTTCCACAATCAGGAAAAACACAATCAACACGCCAAAAACCATAAATTCAATGTGCGTTACCAATGCTCCAGGCAACTGCAATCCCAACATCGCTGGAGCAGAATTGAGAAAAATCGGCAAAACCACGATAAAAGCTGCCCCAATAAATGAACCCAAAATTGAACCCAATCCACCGATGATAATCATGAATAATATTTTAAAAGACTGATTAATTTCAAAGGCCAGTGGTTCCACTGTTCCAGTATATAAAAAAGCCCACAATGCACCGGCAATTCCGCAATAAAACGAACTTACCGCAAATGCAGACAGTTTAGCTTTCAGGGGTGAAATTCCGATGATTTCGGCAGCAATATCCATATCGCGGATGGCCATCCAGGAACGTCCGATGTGTCCCCTGATAATATTTCTTGCAGCCAAAGCCAGCACTACTACAAGCGTCAGTGTAAAAAAATACTGAGTTAGATTAGTAGCTTGAGTACCAGTGATGTAATAGTCTCCAAACAACTTGATTGGAGGTGGAGAAATAACTCCGGAACTGGAATAGTTGGTGAACCAGGGAACACGATTGAAAAGCCACAACAAAAAGAATTGTGCCGCCAAAGTGGAAACTGCCAGATAAAAGCCTTTTATCCGTAAACTTGGAATACCGAAAAACATTCCCACTACCGCAGTAATTAAACCTGCCAAAATCAGCACGAAGACAATATGCATGTCGGGAAATGAGGTTGCCAGCTTGAACGCGGAAAACGCGCCGCAGGCCATAAAGCCACCGGTACCCAAACTGAGCTGTCCGGCATAACCCGTTAAAATATTAAGCCCCAGCGCGGCCAGGGAAAAGATGAAGAATTGTAAAAATATGGAATTGAGCCAATAATCATTCGCAACCATGGGGATCACAATATAGGCTACAGCTAAAAGACCTATCACGAAAAAACGATCCTGTGCAATGGGCAGCAGCGCCTGATCTGACTTGTAAGATGTTTTAAATTGTCCAGCTTCTCTATAGATCATATCAAAGATATTTTCAGTATTTTTATGTTTTAGACTCGTTCAATGATTTTTTCACCAAACAAACCTTGTGGACGGAACAAGAGAAATACCAGCGCCAACACATAGGCAAACCAGTCTTCAATCGCACCTCCCAATGCTTCGCCCCAGTAAACTTCCGCAATTTTCTCTCCGGAACCAATTATCAGTCCTCCGAGAATTGCTCCTGGAATTGAAGTGAATCCTCCGAGAATCAGCACTGGAAGAGCCTTAAAAGCGATCAGCGCCAATGCAAATTGCACGCCCAATTTTGCACCCCACAGGATTCCTGCAGCCAATCCAACTATTCCGGCTACAGACCAAACTATGGTCCAAATTGTTTTTAATGGAATGCCCACTGAAAGCGCAGCTTGATGATCATCTGCAACCGCACGCAGAGCACGGCCGATTTTCGTTTTGGTAAAAAATCCCGCCAATAGTGCTACCAGCACACTACAAACTGCTGCTGCAAATACATCAAATTTGTTGATATAAAGTCCCGACCAATCTGCGAAATCCATAAAAGGTTCGTTCGGTATTCCAATGTCCAAAGGACGTACTTCGCTGCCCCAAATAGTCTGTCCGAAACCATCCAGAAAATAGGTTATGCCTATTGTTGCCATGAAAAAAATAATTGGATCCTGATTGACTAAAGGCCGGAGAACAATACGCTCAACAGTAAAGGCAACTCCGATCATCACCAGAGAAGAGAGAATCAAGGACAGCCAGGGATTCACTCCAAGTTCCCACAGCCCCACAAAGGTCAGTGCGGCAAACAAAACCATTGCACCCTGGGCAAAGTTAAACACCCCTGACGCTTTATAGATGAGGACAAAACCCAGGGCGACAAGTGCATACATCACTCCTGCCATTAAACCGCTTACGAACACCTCTACAAAAAAAAGAGGCGCATCGTAAATCATAATGAATGGGTCAACAAATATTGCCTGAAACATAAATTTTTATGATAAATTTTTCTAATAAATCAATGTGGTACGCCCAAGTATGCGTCAATCACAGCTTGATTCTCCCGAACTTCATCCGGAGTTCCATCCGCCAGTTTTTTTCCGTAATCCAAAACCACGACACGGTCCGAAATATCCATTACCACACCCATGTCATGTTCAATCAAGGCGATAGTAGTTCCGTATTGATCATTCACGTCGAGTACGAAACGGCACATGTCTTGTTTTTCTTCAATATTCATCCCCGCCATCGGTTCATCCAGCAACAACAAATCCGGTTCCATTGCCAGTGCCCTTCCCAACTCAACTCGCTTTTGCAAACCATAAGGCAAGCGTCCCACAGGTGTACGACGAATGGCTTGAATTTCGAGAAAATCAATAATGTCCTCAACAAATGCCCGATTTTCCATTTCCTCTTTTCGTGCAGGTCCAAGATATAAGGCCTGCCAAAATATGTTGCGTTTCATGCGAATGATGCGGCCTGTCATTATATTGTCGAGGGTTGACATACCCTTGAAAAGAGCGACGTTCTGGAAGGTGCGCGAGATTCCCTGAACTGCGGCATCATGCGATTTCATCTGTTTACGATGAACCCCTTTGTAGGTAATCTCGCCTTCCTGCGGATGATAGAATCCGTTAATTACATTGAGCATGGATGTTTTTCCGGCTCCATTGGGCCCGATGATAGCAAATACTTCTTTTTCACGGATTCCAAAACTAATGTCTGTCAGGGCATTTACTCCTCCAAATGACAAACTAATATGGTCAACACTCAACAGGAATTCACCGGTATTTTTTTCCATGGACAAAAATTAGTAATTTATTTGGATTTTATGCGGCGAGAGTTTGGACGTTTGATTCGATTCGTGCTGATTCACGAATCTGCAAATCTGCGTGAACCATCCCGGTACGGCCGTCCTCAAAAGTCATTTGTGAATCAATCTCACAGTGAGTCTGCTGAGGATCATACAATGCGGCAATTAGCTCTTCATATTTTTCTGCAACGATACTCCGGCGTACTTTACGGGTGCGGGTGAGTTCACCGTCATCTGCATCCAGCTCTTTATGCATTAACAAGAATCTTTTGATTTGTGAACCGCTGAGTTTTTCATCACGGGCCAAATCCGCGTTAACAGTCTCAACGCATTCCTGCAGCAGATCATAAACTTCTACTCTGGCAGAAAGGTCTGTATAACCGGAGTAGGCCAAATTTTGACGTTCAGCCCAGTTTCCAACTGCCTCTATGTCAATGCAAATGAAGGCAGAGGTATAATCTTTTTCATTTCCGAAAGCAACTGCTTCCTTGATAAAAGGGAAAAACTTGAGTTTATTTTCAATATACTTTGGCGCAAACATGGTTCCATCATTCATCTGTCCAACATCTTTTGCCCTATCGATAATTTTCAAGTGTCCATCGTCATCAAAAAATCCAGCGTCTCCGGTAGCCACCCAGCCTTCTGCATCTTTTGTTTCCGCTGTTGATTCCGGATTTTTATAGTATGAATGAAAGACTCCCGGACTTCTGTAAAAAACTTCATTGTTGTCTGCCAGACGCAGTTCAACCCCCGGATAAGCAGTTCCTACTGTGTCCGCTTTTACTTGACCATCTGGTTGAGCACAGATGAAAACGGAGGCTTCCGTTTGTCCGTAAAGCTGTTTGATATTTATGCCCAGTGAGCGGTAAAACTCAAAAATTTCCGGACCGATTGCTTCACCTGCAGTGTATGCCAAACGGGTACGGCTCAAACCCAAATTATTTTTTAACGGTCCATAAACCAGCAAATGCCCAATTCCGTAAAGGATTCTTTCTGTAAAGGAAACGGATTTTCCGTCAAGAATGCGGATTCCCACAGATTTTGCCAGATCCATAAAATAATTGAACATGGAACGCTTAATTTTGCTTGCGTCTTCCATGCGGATCATCACTTTGGTAAGTACGGTTTCATAAATAGCTGGAGGCGCAAAATAGTAGGTTGGCCCGATTTCCTTTAAATCTGTCATCACGGTTTCCGGATTCTCCGGACAATTCACACAGAAGCCGATTACGTAAGCCTGTGCCAAAGAAAAAATGTTATCACCAACCCAGGCCATTGGTAAATAGGCCAGCACCTCTTCTTCACTGCTAAGGTTGTCAAATTCAATACTGTTGCGTGCCGTAATGATTAGATTATCGGCTGTGAGGACTACGCCTTTTGGTTTGCCGGTAGTTCCGGAAGTATAGAGGAAGATGGAAATGTCACTGCCTTGACCCTGCTCAATTTCATGCAGGTAAAAATCAGGATTTTCACTTTGAAAAGTACGGCCTTTTTCCTGAATATCTTTGTAGTAGTGGATAAAATCTTGTGTGTAGTCACGCATACCTCGGGGTTCCTCGTAGCAAATATGCTCAAGTTGCGGTAAGCGATCTTTTATTTCGAGGAGTTTGTCGGTCTGTTCCTGGTTCTGGACAATGGCATATTTTACGTCAGCGTTTTCCAACACATAAAGCATTTCTTCAGCAACAGAATCCTGATACAGCGGAACCGGAATTCCACCCAGCGCTTGCGCCGCAACCATAGACCAGTAAAGACGAGGACGATTGTTGCCGATCACAGCAAGTTTGTCCCCTCTTTGAAAACCAATTTTTGCCAGCCCACAAGCCAGGTTACGGACCTCTTCTGAAACTTCTGACCATGTCCATGATTGCCAGATGCCAAAATCCTTAAGTCTATTCGCAGTACTTTCACCTCTTTTCTTTGCATGGTCCAACAATAACTTAGGAATCGTATCCAGCGTTTCGTCTGTTTTTTTCGCTACTGTCACTTCAGTCCTTCACTCGTTTAGCAAATATTTTCTTGAATCTAAGTACTTTTATCTTTATTTATGTGACTAACTGTTCCAAACATAGCCGACACATGCAAAGCATGATTCAAACAACACGCTATACTCAGATCTCTCTAAGCATACTAAAGGTTAAAATTAAGATAACTAGGGAATCAACCTGGTAAAATTACGAAGTGCTTTAAGACTACTTCTACTGATTCGATAATATAATAGAAACATTATTTATATATAAATCAAGAACTTTTTATTAAAACTTTAAATGTGTCTTTTGCAATAATAATTATCAAATATCATATTACAAAAATATAAAGTGTTGACTTTTGATTTAGAGAATTATAAATTAGTGCTTTCAATTACGCATTTACAGTAATAATTACTTAAATGCTGTTTTTTTAACTCATAAGAAAAGGGAAAGTAAAATGAAATCATTATTCAAAAAATTTATCCTGAGCACGAGCTTGCTGGGATTACTGGCATTACCGGCTTTGGCAGCAGAATGTCCTCGTGGTGATTTGGACGAGCGCTACTGTGACGTAAACGGCGATTTGGTAGCAGACACGCCGACGGATTCAAGCAAATGGGTGGATCCGGACACCTTGATTTTTGCTTACACTCCGGTTGAAGATCCTGCTGTTTACAGAGGAGTCTGGGCAGATTTTCTGGTTCACATGGAAAGTGTGACTGGGAAGAAAGTAGTATTTTTTCCTGTGCAATCAAACGCCGCGCAAATTGAAGCCATGCGTTCCGGACGCTTACACATTGCCGGATTCAACACCGGTTCCAATCCACTTGCGGTCAATTGTGCGGGGTTTGAGTCCTTCACCATCATGGCCAGTCTTACAGGGCATTTCGGTTATGAGATGGAAATCATTACCTATCCAGGTAGTGGCATCAGCAAAGTAGAAGACATCCGTGGAAAAACTCTGGCCTTCACTTCGCCAACTTCGAATTCCGGCAAAAAAGCCCCGTCAGCGATTTTGAAGAGCAAGTTCGATATGATTGAAGGCCGTGATTTTGAGGCGGTCTACTCCGGTAAGCATGACAACTCAATTCTTGGTGTTGCCCACAAAGATTATGTGGCTGCCTCAATTGCAAACTCTGTTAAATCACGGATGATCAAAAGAGGTGTGATCAAAGCAGAAGACGTGATCACTATTTACAAATCCCAGACTTTCCCGACCACCGGTTTTGGATATGCCCACAACCTGAATCCGGCACTGAAGGCGAAAATCCAAGAAACGTTCTTCAGTTTCCAATGGGACAAGCCAGACTGGGCACAGAAGAAAATGGTGCCGACTTCCCTCAAAGAGGAATTTTCCAAATCCAAAGAAGGGCAGTTCATTCCAATCTCCTATAAAACACATTGGGCTGTTATTCGCACCATCGACGAAGCAAACGGTGTTTCTTACGCTTGCAAATAATTACCTCATCGGTTCCAATAGAATTCCGCTACCGGATTTTCTCTGTTGGAACCGAACACGCTCCTGCGTGATAAAAAAATCTATGCTTGAAATAAAACAACTCGTAAAACAATACAAGACCGGTGACCTTGCCATTAATGGTGTTGATTTGAAAGTCGAAAAGGGTCAGGTAATGGCGCTGATCGGACCATCCGGTGCGGGAAAAAGCACCTTGATCCGTTGCGTCAATCGGCTCGAAACTCCAACTTCTGGAGAAATCTGGCTCAATGGTGAAAACATTGTAAAATTGCGTTCCGGAAAATTACGCAAAGCCCGTAGAAACATGGGCATGATTTTTCAGGAATATGCGCTCGTTGAACGACTGACTGTCATGGAAAATGTACTTTCCGGACGACTCGGTTATGTAGGATTCTGGCGGAGTTATTTGCGCAAATTTCCGCAAACTGATGTTCAAGCAGCGTTCAGACTTTTAGAAAAAGTTGGTCTGGAAAAGATGGTCAACAAACGCGCGGATGAACTTTCCGGAGGTCAACGTCAAAGAGTCGGAATCGCCAGAGCATTAATTCAGAATCCGGATATTTTGCTGGTTGATGAACCAACCGCAAGTCTTGATCCAAAAACCTCACGACAGATTATGCGGCTCATTACAGAATTATGTGAAGAAAAGCAACTGGCGGCAATCATCAATATCCACGATGTTGCATTGGCACAGATGTTTGCCGAACGAATTGTCGGTTTACGTGAAGGACGCATCGTTTATGATGGTTCTCCGGATGATTTAAAACCTGCTGTGCTTACCGAAATTTATGGTGAAGAAGACTGGACTGCTGTTCGTAAACGCAAAGCGAAAAAAGGAACGGATTCCGAAGTTGAAGATGAATCCGTAACTGAAGACCACATGGCTGAAATGATGTAACATGAGTATCGAGCCAACTTTACCAAATTCCGGAGTTTCCGGACTTCAATCCGTAGCACTTCCTGAAACCTGGAACCCTCCGCCCTTTATCAAAAATCCGCTTTTACGCTGGGGTTTGTTGCTGGGTCTTGTGGTGTATTTGTATTTGTCTATCGGTTCACTTGATGTAAACTGGAACCGTATTTATGTAGGACTGGACCGCGGAGCAAAATTTGTTTATGGATTCATGAATCCAAACTTCGCCGGACGCTGGACTGACATCAGTGAAGGCATGATTGAAAGCCTGGTGATGACGGTTACTTCGACTGCAATTGGGATTGTGATTTCAATTCCTATCGGTTTTGGTGCAGCCAGTAATCTTGCGCCTTTACCGGTTTATTTGTTTTGCCGAGGAATCATTGCGCTTTCACGTAGTTTTCAGGAAATCATTGTTGCCATCCTTTTTGTGGCAATTTTCGGCTTTGGCCCCCTCGCAGGAGTGCTGACACTTTCTTTTGCAACTATCGGTTTCCTTTCCAAATTGCTTGCGGAAGACATTGAAAGTATTGATAAAAGACAGGCCGAAGCAGTAAAAGCAACAGGAGCGCCATGGTGGCAATGGGTTAATTTTGGAATCCAGCCGCAGATAATGCCACGTTTGATTGGACTTTCGCTTTACAGACTGGACATCAATTTTCGTGAATCCGCAGTTGTAGGATTAGTTGGTGCAGGAGGAATCGGCGCAACGCTCAACACGGCATTTGACCGTTACGAATATGACACGGCCGCCGCTATTCTCATTTTGATCATCGGTATTGTTATGCTCTCAGAATACATTTCCGGTTACATCCGAGCAAGAGTGCAGTGATGGCTGAAGAACTTAATTCCACACCTAAAGTCTGGCAACTCAGAAACCGCAACCAGCGACTCCTTTCATGGTTCATCTGGCTGCTTGGAACTGCGCTTTTCGTGTACTGCTGGCAATTAGTTTCAGAAAACACAACCTGGTTTTTCGTCTGGGATGCACCAAGAATTGCCGCAGACATCGGCTCACGGATGATGCCGCCGCGTTGGAGTTACATCAACGAATTGTGGGAACCACTCTGGGACACCCTTAACATTGCCACCATCGGTACCATGATGGCGATTGTGATGGCAATTCCGATTGCATTCCTGGCAGCCCGAAACACCACACCCAGCACAAAATTCGTGCGTCCGATTGCTTTGCTGGTCATTGTTTCTTCACGCTCAATCAACTCCTTGATTTGGGCACTTCTGCTCGTTTCTATTATCGGCCCTGGAGTTGTTGCCGGAATTGTTGCGATCAGTTTGCGCTCCATCGGTTTCATTTCCAAACTGCTTTATGAAGCAATTGAAGAAATAGATAAAAAACAAGTTGAAGCAATTTCCGCCACAGGAGCAAGCGGACTTCAGACACTTGTTTTTGGAATTGTCCCGCAGATACTTCCTGCTTTTGCTGGAATCAGCGTTTTCCGTTGGGACATCAATATTCGTGAATCTACCGTGCTTGGCTATGTGGGAGCAGGTGGAATCGGCCTCCAGTTAAATGCCTCCCTCAATGTTCTTGCCTGGCCTCAAGTTACACTGATTCTGATACTAATTTTAATGGCTGTCATCTTCAGCGAATGGATCTCCGCCAAGGTGCGTCACGCCATCATTTGAGTAGCGTTTGACATGCAACCTCTTGCTGATTTCACTCATAATGCCCTCCGAAAAATTCGCTTTGTCCTGACCGACATTGACGATACTTTGACTGAAAACGGTCGTCTTCCTGCAAAAAGTTATCAAGCCCTCGAAAGTCTTCAGCAAGCCGGAATAAAAGTTATTCCCATTACCGGACGTCCTGCAGGCTGGTGTGACCATATTGCGCGTATGTGGCCGGTGGATGGAGTCGTTGGTGAAAACGGTGCATTCTATTTCGTTTATGATTCCGTCAAACGAAAAATGAAAAAACGATTCTGGAAAGACGAAAGTGAAAGAACGGCCGACCGGAAACTGCTCGATCAAGTCCGGAAGCAAATTTTAGCAAAAGTTGAAGGTTGCGCCGTTGCTTCCGATCAAGCTTTTCGGGAAGCGGATTTGGCGATTGATTTTTGCGAGGATGTGCCTGCACTTTCAAAATCTGCAGTTGAGCAAATCGTGAACATCTTTGAACAAGCCGGAGCGGTCTCGAAAGTCAGTTCTATTCATGTCAACGGCTGGTTCGGAGATTACGACAAACTTGCGATGACAAGAATTTTCTTGGCCGAATGCTTTCAGACTGAAATGGATTCTGTTCAGGATCAAATTGTCTTTTGCGGAGACTCACCGAATGACGCGCCTATGTTCGGTTTTTTTAAAAATTCTGTTGGCGTGGCCAATGTTTTGGATTACGCCGAAGATTTGGAACAGCAACCTCGCTGGATCACAAAAAATCGAACTGCCGCCGGATTTGTGGAACTTGCCGAAACAATCCTTGAAGCATATTCCGTTAGTTGAACCTGACGCTGCACTAAACCCCGTTCATTTCGATTGATTGTAGTGGCGAAAGATTTTCAGCCATACTCTATTGTGCTTTCCCTTACATTGCGTTTTCCCCGCTACGGTAAGTGGCTACCAAAATTAGATTTTCCCATTTACGTTAAAACTCATTTGTCATTCCCGCGCAAGCGGGAATCCAGAAGTGTTAATTATAAGGTAGATTAAAACTAAAATAATAAATGGGATATGGAACATCAAGAATCTACCCCGGCGCGTAGTCCGGGGCTACCGTTCGATTTGAATTGTGTTCAGAAAACGAAGAAATAAAAATCAAATTATGTAGGCCGGGTTAGGCAAAAGCCGTAACCCGGAAAAGCGATTTATTATTCTAATAACTCGTTCCGTGCTCATCACCTCGTTTGTAGGGGCGAAAGATTCTTCGCCCCTACGCCATTGCGTATCCCCTTGCATTGCGTTTCCCCGGAACGGCGTCCGGGGCTACCGTTCAATTTAAAATGGTGTTCAGAAAACCAGAATAATAAAATCAAAATATGTATGCCGGATTAGGCAAAAGCCGTAACCCGGAAAAGCGATTTATTATTCTAATAACTCGTTCCGTGCTCCTCACCTCGTTTGTAGGGGCGAAAGATTTTTCGCCCCTACGCCATTACGCAACCCCTTGCATTGCGTTTCCCCGGAACGGCGTCCGGGGCTACCGTTCAATTTAAAATGGTGTTCAGAAAACCATGAATAATAAAATCAAAATATGTAGGCCGGGTTAGGCAAAAGCCGTAACCCGGAAAAGCGATTTATTATTCTA
>Ga0208335_1000649_pt1 | contig 11862 bp, 9 predicted proteins | sample DeeseametaMP0759_FD_184202 | JGI IMG/M metagenome (GOLD analysis project Ga0208335, IMG submission 184202) | Marine microbial communities from the Deep Atlantic Ocean - MP0759 (SPAdes) | ecosystem: Environmental > Aquatic > Marine > Oceanic | place: West of Cape Town, South Africa, South Atlantic...
ATTTGGCATTAATATTTTGGCTACTTCTGAAGTTGCAGACGCAAAGCTCCTGCATACCGCAAATATCACGGCTGAGTTAATAGATAACAATGAAGATGGAACAGCCGACAATCCTACTGTTCTCAAAGCTCTGGTTGACAACAGTACTTTTGTGAAGATGTATAATCTTCAGTCAGGTAATTCTGTTACAATAGACACAGACGTTTTGGACGATGCAGGAGTTTCAAAAAACACTAGTTTAGGAGCATATTAAACTGTGGACAATTATGCAGATGGTGTGAGCCATGACGCAAGTATTGAAGAAATATTTCACCTGATAACTCAATATGGCTACTCAGTTGCCTACCCAACGGTTTTTGAGGAATCAAATACTTCAACATCCGCTATGGCATTAGCGATGGATACCGCACGGGGCGGCAGACAGTTGACAACAACAAATGGGGCCTGGGTTTATAATAATACAACCTGCCCTGCAACTGGCTCAGTAGAGTCAGGAAAGGCTTGGTGGTTTTATGATGAAGCCAGTGCTGACTATAAAACCATGCAGACTGAGTACATGTATTGGGCGGTCACTTCCAAATTTGGGATGCATGATTCTACTGCAGGCCGGACCAAGGCTGATAGTGAATGGTGTCCCAATACAAAAGCTGAATTATTAGCCCAGGACCCGACCATTTACAACTTGATCGATAATGCAACATACGCATTTCCTACTGTGTTACCAGATGCCTGTTATAGTGCATACGCCTTTACAACCTCAGACATTATAACTTTCTAAGAAAGCCCCTTTTTGGAATACAAAAAGACCTGTCCATCAAATAATAATACTGCACACAAACTCAGTCTCATTTCTAGTGGGACTGAATAAAGAAAAAAAAACAAGATAATTACTGATATTCATTAGTTTGTCCAAAATCAACCATTTAGAAAACTTTGAAAAATATACTAACCATACTGATTTTCCTTCTATTCCTGACTTCCCCACTGACCATTCAATACAAGGAAACTGGGTTCCAGTTTCAAGGAAAAGCTCATGGAAAAGAGCTTTGTGAAGAAGATGATGAAGATTGTAAGGAGGAAGGGGAAGAGGATAGTGATGATGACAGCGATCATGAGGAAGATGATGATGATGATGGTGATAAAGATGAGGAAGTTGAAAAGGATGACGATGACAAAAATAATGGTGAAAGTGAAAACATTTCACCTGCTTCACCAACAGCCTGCAAAAGTACAGTTAAAGTAGTTGGAAATGTGGGTGATACAGCAGCAAATATGATAACTACTGCTGTAGCAAAAAGCGCCAATTATTCTAAAGGTTTAACTATTTTTGGAATAAATATATTGGCGACTTCTGAAGTCCCAGATGAAAAGCTGCTGCACGCAGCAAACATTACTGCAGAGCTGATTGACAACAATGAAGACGGCACTCCGGACAATACCTGTGTCACGGCAATACTGAGTAAACTGGGTGGTTACGTGAGCATGTATAATAAAGCTGAAGGAAATTCAGTTGAGATAAACCAAGACCCTCTGGATGAAGTAGGGGCAGGCGGTTCCGGCTTAGGTGCCTACGAGACGCTGAACAATTATGCGGATGGTAAGAGCCATGACGCAAGTATTGAAGAAATTTTTCATCTGATTACTCAGCACGGTTACTCAAGAGTCTATCCAAAGGTTTTTGGAGAATCCAATACTTCCACCTCCTCCCTGGCAAAAGCAATGGATACTGCCCGTGGCGGTGAACAAAGATGCGCAAAAGAGGAATGCAACTGGAATTACAATAACACCTCCTGTCCCATTTGGTCGGATTTAGTGGATTCTGGCGATGCCTGGTACTTTTATGCTGACCCGACAGCTGACTATGCTACAATGATGACCGAATATATCTACTGGTCCGTCAGTTCCAATTTTGGCATGCATGACTCTTCCGCAGGGCGCAAAAAAGCAAAAACAGAATGGTGTCCAAATACTAAAGAAATATTAAAAGCTCAGGACCCTGCAGTTTACAACTTAATCAAGGATCCGAAATACGCATTCCCCACCGTTTTACCAAATGCGGATTATACGTATTACACTTTCAAAACTTCAGACATTAAATCTTTCTAATAAATCGTATACTTGAATTAGTTCTAGCATGTCCTACTTGAATTTCTACTTGGAATAATGTAGTTGAGGACAGTTTGTTCAACAAAACCAATTTTAAATTACAGTTTTTAATTCACTCAGCATTTTACGAAAATCAAGTGGGTGACGTTTGTTTAGCATCTTTGCAGTTTCATTAAATTGCTGCTTTTCCCGAAGTTGCTGAATTTTGCTGGCAAAAAGTATTATATTTCCCTTCTGATTAGCACGTGCCTGAAAAAGCTGAGTAAATGTTGATTTCCATTGCTCACGACGCTCCATAAAATTTCCGGTTATTGTCCACAAATTTCCAACAAGCCAGCCGCCGGTATTAAGACAGTTACTAAGGTTTTGCAAAAAATCTGTACGGGTCACCTCTTCCGGAGGCCCATATTCACCGTATGCATCCAAAAATATGAGATCATATTTCAATTTAAGTTTTGTAATAATTTGTGTTGCGTCCGCCTGCATCACACTCAACCGCTTGTCAAGTGGAAACTCAAAAAAGCGCCGTGCCGCCTCGATTACTGCAGGATTTATTTCAATAATGGTTTGCTGAATTGTAGGGAATTCACGATACATCCATCTTACAATGCTGCCGCCTCCAAGACCGATATGCAGAACTGACTTTGGTTCCGGACAAAAGAGCAGTCCCAGCAGCATGAAGCGTGTGTAGGGCAAGACAAGATGATCCGGATTGACAGTGGAAAAAACGCTCTGCATGATATGGTTGCCAAATCGCAATTCACGTCTACCCTCTTTTTCCAAGACCTGAACAGTAACACCAGAATTTTCATTTTCCCAGATCAAACGTTCCGGCCTGCTTCTTTGCAGGATTTTCAATAGATTCAAAAATTAAGATTCTAGATTAAAGGTTAAAAATAAAAGGCTAAAGGCTTCAAAGATGTACTTTAGTGACGGTTTCAGACCAGCCTGACAAAACCGATTCCTTCATTTATTCCAAATGTGAAACTCCGCCCATTTGTGAAACAATCCATTTATCTTCCCATACTAAACGGAATACACCAGTATTCCTGATTAAAAAGCGTGTGGGTGTTTCCAGAGAGAGCCCCAGTGAATGCTTCATTACAACCCTAATGAAACCACCATGTGTCACCAGCAATACATGTTCTTCCGGATGTTTAATCCGGATTTCATCTACAATCTCCAAGGCACGATCCTGCAGCTGCTGTGTACTTTCACCTTCATCAATTACATATTTTGAGCCTGCTGTTTTGAAAAGACGGAAGACTTCAGGATGACGCTCCCTGGCTTCCTCAGATGTTAATCCTTCAAAAACGCCAAGATTTTTCTCACGCAGACGCAGATCAATTTTCAGCTCATGTCCTGAAAACTGAGTAATTGCCTCAGCAGTTTGTTTTGCACGCAGGGAATCGCTGGAGTATATATGGTCGAAAGGTACATTTTTCATCCACTGCCCAAGTGCCTGAATTTGTGCTTGACCTACAGATGACAAATCACTGTTGGAATGTCCCTGCATGCGCTGCTGTGAGTTCCACTCTGTCTCACCGTGGCGAATCAAAATGATTTCCGTTTCTTTCATAAATTACTACTTTGATTTTTTTCGTGAATAATCCGTTCATCAAGTATCCAACGTAGCCTGATGGTGTTTTAAGTGTGGAAACTTCCGAACTTTTCATTTATTAAACTGGAGAGATAAAAACAGCAACGGGATAAAAAGAAGAGGATTTTAACCGCTGTTTTCATTGTCGGGATTGTCGTGCAGTTTGAGCAACCTCCGCATTTCATCCAGCAAAGCAGTCTTGTATTCCGGACGCAACAAGCCGATTTGCATGGCAGAAGTCAGAAAACCGAGTGGTTCTCCCAAATCATAACGGGTTCCTTCAAACTGCAGGGCCGATACCTGCCCCTGTGCAGCCAGATGATTGATCGCCTCGGTTTGAGTAAATTCACTCTGATGCGAATGACTTTTATCGCTCCTGCGCAGTGCCTCAAAAAGATCCGGAGTGTAGAGGTAACGTCCATAGGAAACAAAACGACTGGGTGCAGTACCCGGCAGAGGTTTTTCTACCATTTTATTGACCTGCATAATTTTTCCGGAATCTGCCGGGTCAATCACTCCATAGCGAGAAAGCTGATCTTCCTCCAACTCTTTAACTGCCAAAACCGTGTTGCCGGTTTTTTCCCAGGCATCAATCAGTTGCCTGCTGAGAGGCTTTTCACCAAGAACTATATCGTCAGGATAGGCCACGACAAATGGCTGATTATCTACAAACGGTTCAACCAGCATCAAGGCGTTCCCTGTGCCCATCATTCGTTGTTGGCGCAATGTAAAAATGTTGGCTTCGATTGGTTTTATTACTTCCAGTTTTTCAATTTCGTTGGACTTCGAAAATGCAGAAGACAACTCAATCTCCCGATCAAAATAATCCTCCATCACTTTCTTCCTGCGTGACGAAACTAGCAAAATATCGTGAATACCTGAATCCACCATTTCCTGCACAATGAAATCAATGGCCGGACGGTCAATAAGCGGAAACATTTCTTTGGGAATTGTTTTTGATGCAGGTAAAAATCTGGTTGCATAACCAGCAGCTAAAATTACACCTTTCATGGGTAGTTTTTAGTAATCAGTTTTAAGTTTTCTGCAATCAGCTATCAGCTATCAGTTGTCAGCTATCAGTTCAAACCGTATTTTTGAAAGTGATTCAATCTAAAAAAAAGTCCTGAAACCTTGTCATTTAGAGCGAAGCGATAAATCTTGTATAAGCGACCACACTAATATCATTAAGATTTCTCGCTTCGCACGAAATGACAGTATGGATTTCAAACTTTTTACTATTGTATCAATAATGAGAAATCAACTGATTTGTTCCAACAGATTAAGTGCCGTTGTTTCGTCAATCACTGCAACCTCAAGTTTTTCTGCTTTTTCCAACTTTGAACCTGCATTTTCACCGGCAAGCACAAAGTCGGTTTTTTTGGAAACACTGCCGGTTACGTTTGCTCCAGCCTGGATCAGGCGTTTTTTCCAAACATCGCGGGGCTCAGAAAGCGTTCCGGTCAAAACAACAATTTTTCCGCTGAATGGCGAGTCAACAATCTCCAGAATTTTTACCTCAGCAGGAGAAACACCGCGTTCGAGAAAATCAGCAATTAGCTGACGTTGCCGCTGATCCTGAAAAAAATCAATTATACTTTCAGCAATCACTGGACCAATGGCCTCTACTTTTTCAAAATCATCCGGCGTACCAGACATTAGTCTTTCCAGAGTACCAAAATGCTGTGCCAAGATGCTAGCTGTTTTTTCTCCAACATTTGCAATTCCAAGTGCATGAACGAATTGAGCCAACTCACACTTTTTCGATTTTTCTATACTGGACAGTACATTTGCTGCAGATTTATCAGCCATACGTTCGAGTCCTGACAAGTCTTCGTGACGAAGCAAATAAAGGTCCGCGGCATTTTGCAGCAAATTTTTAGTCATCAATTGTTCAATCAATGCGGGGCCAATTGTGTCCATATCCATTGCTCTGCGTGAAACAAAATGTAAAATCTGCTCTTTTTGCTGAGCAGGACATTCAGAATTTGGACAGCGCCACTCCACTTCATCTTGAAAACGAACAGCTGAAGTACCACACGAGGGACAGCATTGCGGCGGCTTGATTTTTTGCGAAGCTGAGTGGCGCTTAGTTGGATCAACTGCAACAATTTTTGGAATAATTTCACCGCCCTTTTCCAGTGTCACATGATCACCAAGATGCAGGTTGAATCGTTCTACCTGATCATAGTTATGAAGTGTTGCGCGACCTACAATGGTTCCGTTAAGTTCAACCGGATCAAGAATTGCCACAGGTGTTAAATTACCGGTTCGCCCCACCCCAACTTCCACTTCCCGTAACACGGAAAAAGCCTGTTCTGCAGTAAATTTAAAAGCTGTCGCCCAGCGAGGTGATTTTGCAGTAAAACCCAGCTGCCGCTGCTGTTTAAGTGAATTGATTTTCAGTACAATGCCGTCAATATCATAAGGCAGTTCTTCTTTATGTTCTTCCCAGTAACGACAAAATTCGAGCACCTCTTTGATTGATCCAACTTTTTTTGTTTCCGGATTGACCGGAAATTCCTGTTGTTGTAAAAATTCCAAATTTCCTGCATGGGATTCCTCAGGTGCACCTTCTGCAATTGTGTAGATAAAGACAGCTAAGTTTCTGCGTCGTGTTTCAGTACTGTCCAAAAGCCGCAAAGAACCAGCAGCTGCGTTTCTTGGATTTTTAAAAGGCAGTTCACCGGAACTGATGCGTTGCTGATTGTAAGCGTCAAAATTTTTCCGTGGAAAATAAACTTCACCCCGTACATCCAAATCCAGTTCATCATTGATCTTCAAAGGCAGGCAACTGATTGTTTTGATATTTGGTGTAATTTCCTCACCTTCGCTGCCGTCACCACGGGTAACACCCGCGCTCAATAATCCGTTTCTGTAAATTGCGGAAATGGCCACCCCATCTATTTTTAACTCGCAAACGTATTCCGTATTTTGTCCGCCAAGCAGTTTTTGAATGCTTGTATCCCAGCTTTTAAGTTCGTCCAATGAATAAACATTTCCCAAACTGAGCATTGGAATCAGATGTTTTCGGCTCGGAAAAACAGAGTGCGGTTCACCTGTAATATGCAAGGTTGGAGAATCTTCCAGTTTCAATTCAGGATACTGATTCCCCAATGCTTTTAGCTCTATGACGAGGGCATCATAAGTTTCGTCAGCACAATATTTTTCGCTTTCATCTGAATCATTTCCGCAGTAGTACGAATAATTATATTGATGAATCAGGGCACTAAGTTCACGAATCCGTGCTTGAGTTGTAGAACCGAAAGGCATATTTTTGCAGTATCCGTTTATGGAAAATGTTGATAGAATCTTTTTCAATGACAGCTTGAAATGTACCTCACACTATATAAACTCGGCAGCTAAAGTTCCATTCATTTCTAATTGAAAATAGTTTTCAAGTGAATTTATTTGAGCACGCACACGATAAACAAATCCGCAAAGAGGCTCCTTTAGCAGACCGGATGCGTCCGCGGACAATTGAAGAATTTGTCGGACAAAGTCATATCCTGGCACCAGGACGCCTTTTACGGCGTGCGATTCAAGCCGATCAACTGTCAAGCCTGATTTTTTATGGGCCGCCCGGAACAGGAAAAACTACACTTGCACGAATAATTGCCAATACTACCAAGGCAGAATTTCTTTCAATCAATGCCGTTTTGTCTGGAATCGCTGATATCCGCAAATGTATTGAAACTGCCAAAAAAGTACGTACAGAACATCAGCGCCACGCGGTATTGTTTGTTGATGAAGTACATCGTTTCAACAAAGCGCAACAGGATGCACTCCTTCCGCATGTGGAAAACGGGACAGTTATTCTGATCGGCGCGACAACCGAAAATCCATATTTTGAAGTCAATAAGGCGCTCGTCAGCCGCTCCCGAATTTTTCAACTTCAGTCCCTCAAATCAACTGAAGTGGAGGAAATAATTGAGCAGGCACTGACAGATTCTGAACGTGGTTTTGGCGACAAGCAAGTAAATCTAGCAGCGGAGGCACTCAGGCACCTGGCGCATGTTGCCGGAGGTGATGCCAGAGCAGCCTTGAATGCACTTGAACTCGCCGTCTTAACAAGTCAAGCTGACGAAAATGACGTGCTGCAAATTACACTGGAAATTGCAGAAGAATCAATTCAGCAGCGTGCAGTGCTTTATGACAAAGACGGCGATGCGCATTTTGACACAATTTCCGCTTTTATAAAATCGATGCGCGGTTCTGATCCAGATGCCGCACTTTTCTGGATGGCAAAAATGGTGGAAGCAGGTGAAGACCCGCGCTTCATTTTCAGGAGGATGCTGATTTTTGCCGGAGAAGATGTTGGAATGGCTGATCCGCAGGCGTTGGGTGTGGTTTCATCTGCAGCCCAGGCTTTTGATTATGTCGGCATGCCGGAAGGCCGTTATCACCTGGCACAAGCCTGTTTGTATTTAAGTACCGCACCAAAAAGTAATTCGGCTTTTGCCTTTTTTGATGCAATTTCTGTTGTACGCAATGGACAGGCTGATGAAGTTCCAGACCCCCTCAAAGATGCAAACCGCGACGGTAAAGCCTTTGGACACGGAGAAGGCTATCTTTATCCACATGCCTACCGCGATCATTGGGTCGCACAGCAGTATCTTCCGGATGTTTTGCAGGGCCGGATTTTTTATCAGCCCTCAGAACAAGGTTTTGAAGCTTCTATACAGGAAAATGTAGCACGGAACCGAGAAGCACAACTTGCAGCTTTTTTTTCGCAAACTGCATCTGAACAATCCGGAAATTTAAATTATTGGGAAGCTAGAACACTTGGCAGTTCAGGGGAATTGCTTAACGAGTTCCGTGATCAGTTGACGGAATGGAGCGAGATTTCACGAAATACTCTTGCACTGGTGCTCAATGCAGGTGAAGGATTGCTCCTTGGTGAATTTCTTCGCCGTATTTCTGAGGAGAATGTTTATGCACTTGTTGAATCCTCTAACGAAAAAAAAATACTTGGCACTTTGTTCAAAAAAACCACTTCCGGAATTGAAGCTAAAATTGCAGTGGACAGTTCCGGATGTCCTGCGTCTTTTGAAATTGCAGATTTACGTTTTGAGCGGATTGTCGGCCGCAATGTACTGCAGAAACACGCTGACAAATCAGGTTTTCTTGAAACTCTAAAACCGTGGATTTCTGCTGATGGCTTTTTCGTTTTTGGAGAGACGGTCCCCGCTCTGGGGCAGCGTCTTTCAGATTTGATTCCGGAAGAATTGCTTGAACCCGATTTTAGGAAAAAACTGAAAGCCGCAGAAAAAGAAATTTACCTGGATGAAGAAAATGTGCGTAGCAGCTGGACACCATCCACTCTTCGTGATGAGCTGAAAGGTGCAAATTGGAATATCATTCGCTGGCAGGTTAAAGAGTACTGCATCCCAACCATGATTCGAACTGAACAAATAGAACAATGGTTTCCATCTCATCAGGACAGCCCCCATTCCAGTTACGGACAACGGTTATCAGCATATTTTTCTCCGGAACAACTTAATAATTTACGGGAGACTTTCCGAAATGAAGTTGCAGGAACAGTTGTAGAGTGGCACAGTGTAAGCCTGTTCATGCAATTGAACCAAAAATAAAGTAATGATTCATAAGCAGAAAATTTTCAAAATATTGTTCCTTTGTACATCCTTGAATTTTCTGCAGATACTCCCCGGGTGCAGCAGGGAACCCCAATACATTATTTTCAAAACAGGAGAACGTGACCAGTTGCAGGAACGGGCAATTAAATACTGTTACGGTGATTTTAAGGTTTTAGAGGAAGAAGAGATTGGACCTTACACTCGCGCCCATCTTGAATGTAAAGAGTAATTTATTGAGACGGAATAATCCACTTGTTCTGGGTTCTTGATCCTTGATCAAGTCTGGAATGACAAAGGATTTTTTTTCTGTGAACTCTTAACTAATTAGGAGTTTTTCAAGTACAAAAAGTCTGAATTCGTTTAATCAAGGATTTCTCAACCTCAACACCTTCGATCTCAATACGTTGACGATTCTCTTTGCGACGGTCACCTGGCAAGCGTGCACCCTCCTGACTCTGGATTGCTTCTGTCAGGATTGTGATTCGCTCAGCAAACTCTGCTCCAGAGTAAGCATTCGGATCGAAGGCAAGGAAACACTGTCCTGTTCTCGGAGGCCCGCCTGCTGTGCCGGAGAAAGGACTGGCCTGAAGACCAAGCATAGCGCCACTGAGTGCGGCAGCCATAACTTCGACCAGCAAACCTGTACCGAAACCTTTGTAACCACCGCTCGGAGCCATACTTCCCTTGAGCGCTATTTCCGGATCTGTCGTAGTTTGTCCTTCAGCATCCAGCCCCCAGCCTTCAGGGATCGAATCTCCTTCCCGTGCACGCATAATAATTTCGCTCTTGGCAACAACGCTTGCACTCTGGTCCAGCACGAAAGCCACACCTCCCGCAGAATCCGGAACTGCAAGAGCAAACGGATTTGTACCAATCACAGGTTTTTTCCCTCCTACAGGCGCGATCGAGGCCGGTGAATTCGTAAAGCCGATTCCTACAAGTCCGGCTTCAGCAAGGCGTTCCACATGATAACCAAGTACTCCACAGTTGTAGGAATTGCTTATAGTGAGTCCGACACAGCCGTTCGATTTAACGAGCGGTATCAATTCAATAAATCCCGCTTCAATTGCAGGGTGCGCAAAACCTGTTTTTGCGTCCACCTTAATTGCGGATAAGCGAGGCTGGATTATTTCAGGAACTGCAGTACCGTCTACTTTACCACACTTCACATGTTCACAGTATGTTGGAACGTAGAGCAGTCCATGACTCCGTATACCGTCACGTTCAGCCGCTCGCGCAGCCCTACCCATTGACTGCGCGGATTCCAGACGTGTTCCTGTGCCGATCAATGCGTCAGTTGCCAGACTCTCAACTTCAGCTAAACTCATGTGTTCTGTACTCATCGTATACCTTTGTTTTAAGATTTATTGTTTGCGGTACGTTCCCAAATGAATTCCGCAATATGCTGATGATCTGTCGAAATTCCGGAATGTTTCATTGCACCGGAAATATTCAGCAGACAACCGCAGTCTCCACTGAGCAAGCGACTTGCACCAGTTTTTGAAATGTCATCAACCTTGTCTTTTACCATTGCCGCAGAAATATGAGGCTCCTTAACGGCAAATGTACCTCCAAATCCGCAACACTCATCTTCCCGCTCAAGTTGGAGTAATTCGACGTTTTTCAACTGACGCAATAACTCCTTCGGTTCAGTGTCAATTCCCATTTCCCGCTTTGCATGACAGGAAGTATGCCACGTTATTTTAATCGGTTCACCCAGGTCTTTAAGTTTTATTTTTAGTACATATACTAAAAATTCGGTTAACTCAAAAATACGTTCTGCCACAGATTCTGCCTCAGTTTTGAGGTCATCATTTTTAAATAGTTCAGCATAATGCTTACGGATCATTGCACCGCATGAGCCGGATGGAATCACAATCGGAATATCTTTTGGAAATAAGACAACTTGTTTTGCGGCAACTTTACGAGCTTCGTCATGGAATCCGGAATTGAAGGCCGGCTGCCCGCAGCATGTTTGCTGCTGCGGAAAAATGACCTCCAATCCTTCACGCTGCAGAAGCTTGATACCTGCCATTCCGGCCTCCGGATAAAACAGGTCCACCAGGCAGGTTCCAAAAAAATAGACGGCTTTAGATTTTTTTGGATATTTTTTCATCTACTAACACACTTTGAAAAATTTAATTCTGTAATCGTTTCATGATGACTTTTGTTTTCGCCAACCAAACGGTCTCCCGCTTTTCAATGATCTGACTCGGCGGCCTGTCATTTTTTCAACCTCTATCTTAAAACTCTCATCTCCATAAGCCAGTCCTTTGTTTGTACTGTCCCTGATTTCTTCAAGTAAATCTTCCCTGGAACTTTGCTCAAACATTTCCTGATATTTTTCTGTCCGTTCTGCTTTTGATTCACCCAGCTTCAAATATTCAGCGTGGGGCTTACAAAGTGCGGAAGGCTTTCCCTGCGCGTTTATCTGATAACTGGACCAATGGTAGTCAGAGGGTTTGCTAACATATTTTTTTCGCACCGAATTCAGCTCAATGTACCGATAGACTTTAAGCAAATATCCTTCAGGCTGGACCAAACATGATCTATAGCGCCCTT
>Ga0208335_1000658_pt1 | contig 11713 bp, 10 predicted proteins | sample DeeseametaMP0759_FD_184202 | JGI IMG/M metagenome (GOLD analysis project Ga0208335, IMG submission 184202) | Marine microbial communities from the Deep Atlantic Ocean - MP0759 (SPAdes) | ecosystem: Environmental > Aquatic > Marine > Oceanic | place: West of Cape Town, South Africa, South...
TGGTTTCAGTGACTGTGCAACTGCCTTGTGCAATGGCATTTAACGCCATAAATTGCGCTTGCATATCGGTAGGAAAATTTGGATGTGGGCTTGTTCTGATACTAACGGCTTTTGGTCGTCTTCCCTTCATGTCTAGTTTGATAGAATTTTCATTGGTCTGAATATCAGCTCCCGTTTCAATCAGTTTGCCAATCACTGCCCGCATTGCATCAGGTTGAATGTTTTTTACCGTTATACAACCCCCAGTAATTGCCGCAGCAACTAAATAAGTGCCTGCTTCAATTCTATCTGGGCAAATAGTGTACTCAGTGCCATTTAGTCGGTCAACGCCCTCGACAACAAGTGTTGATGTATTTTCACCGGATATTTTTGCGCCCATCTTTCGTAAGCAACAAACAAGGTCTGTTACTTCTGGCTCTTGTGCAGCGTTGTTAATTGTTGTAATCCCATCTGCTAGAGTTGCAGCCATAAGTACATTCTCAGTAGCAGTAACTGATACCAAGTCAAAATTGATTTGACAGCCTACTAATTTTTTAGCGCTGGCGTAAATATAGCCATTTTTTACTTCAATATTGGCCCCCATTTTTTCCAACGCCTTTAGATGTAAGTCAACGGGTCGAGTACCAATTGCACAACCCCCTGGTAGGGAAATTTTTGCCTCTTTGTATTTTGCCAACATAGGCCCAAGAGCAAGGATTGAGGCGCGCATCGTCTTAACTAAGGAATAATCCGCACACAAGTTGGTTAAATTAGAAGAGTCAATATAAATTGAACTGTCTGCCTCTAAAATAAAATGAGCGCCCATATCCATCAATAACCGTAGTGTTGTTGAAATATCACTCAACTGAGGTGTGTTGGAAAGCTTTAAGGGTTCATCCGCAAGAATTGAAGAGAAAAAGATAGGCAACGCGGCATTTTTTGAACCAGACGCCTTAATATCACCGTTAAGAGGTGTTCCACCTCGAATAACCAGTTTGTACATTATTGAATTCTTTTAAGGAAATTATGTAAACCGAAGCGATGAATTCTTGCTCTATAGCCCATTTTTTCAATTTCGAGAACACTGAAGCCTTGAAAAATAAGATCATAGACTCGCCATTGGTTGTTTCTACGAATCATTTTAAGATTAATTAAAGTTGATTTTCTGAAGGTGCCTGCATAAATGTAAATTTTTATTTCAGACTTATTGTCATTAAGAATAATATTTTTATCAACTTCTATGGAGATGCTTTCAAGTTGGTCAAAATTAAACAAAAGACTAAGATAATTTTCGATAATTGATTTGGTTAGGTGTTTTTCGAACGTCTTTCTCTCGTTAGGCTTAAGTCTTTCCCAATATTCAGCGAGAGCCAGTTCGATAATATATTCAACGTCGATAAATGGAATAATTTGTTTTTTTGATAAATTGAGCACATTGAGGTTAGTATATTCACCGTCATTTTTGAATTGCATTAATTCACAAATAGTATTATTTATGACTACCTCAGCTTGGGTTGCTGGGGAGATGTAATTCTCCTCAATGGATAGGGAAGGGCAGCTAGTGGCAGAAAATGCTGTGCCGATAAACATCACGTTTAAAAGGAATACCTTTAAAATATTAAATGAGCCTCTACTAAGTGTTTTCATAAAATGTGATAAATACTTTGGGGTTATTTTACTATCTTTTAAATGGTTTCTGATTGAAATGACAGGTCAAACATTAAGGGAAAAATTGAAGCATTTAAGCACCAGCTCAGGTGTGTATAAAATGCTCGATCGAAAGCAAAAAATAATCTATATCGGTAAGGCAAAAAACTTAAAAAAAAGAGTTTCGCAATACTTTTCCGAATCAAAGACTCACGATAAGACAAGTATTTTAAAAGGGCAAATCGATACTTTTGAAGTCATTATTACCAAAACTGAAACCGAGGCATTGCTACTAGAGAACGACCTTATCAAACAGCATAAGCCTAAATACAATATTTTGCTCAAAGATTCAAAGAGTTATCCTTACATTTTTATCAGTGGCGATAAACACCCAAGACTTGGTCTACATCGTGGCAAAAAACTGCCTGAAAACCAATATTTTGGCCCTTATCCTTCTGCTTATGTTGCAAGGGACGCCTTAGGACATTTAAAAAAAATATTCAAAGTGAGGCAATGCACTAATAGCTTTTATCGGGCAAGATCTAGGCCATGTCTTGAGTATCAAATAGGGCTTTGTAGCGGGCCTTGTGTTGGAAAAATATCGGATCAAAAGTATAAGCAAGATGTTGATATGGTTTCGCTATTTTTGAAAGGAAAGGGCACCAAACTGTTGAACAATGTTTCTGAAAAGATGACGCAAGCCTCTATTGACCTAGATTTTGAAGCGGCAGCTAATTACCGAGATCAATTAATTGGTTTGCGCACTATTCAGGAAAAACATGGATCCCAATTCTCTTCGGATATGGATGTGGTTTGTGTTGTTGAGCAATCTAACAAGCATTGTGTTGAGGTGATGTTTGTACGTTCTGGAAAACAACTTGGCTCAGAAAGTTTTTTTCCAAAGCACACCGCTGAAAAAGATTGCAGCACTGTTTTAAGCGCTTTTTTACCTTTGTACTATCTTGGTAAAAAAACACCAAAACAGATTCTTGTTAGTCATAAGTTAACTGATAAAGTGCTTATTGCTAGTGCATTATCGACACAATTAATTCAGTCGCCTGGCGCCGAAAAAAAGCATTTTTTAGAGATTGCAAGTTTAAATGCCAAGGAGTCACTCAAACATCGCTTGTTGTCTGGCTTTACTAAAAAAGTACAACTTGAATCTTTGCAAAAAACACTTGCCCTTGACGAATTGCCAGAGTGGATGGAATGTTTTGATATCAGTCACATGATGGGGGAAGCGACAACCGCCTCCTGTGTGGTGTTTGAACAAGGTTTGCCAAAAACAGCTAAGTATCGTCAATTCAATATTAATAATATTACCCCGGGCGATGATTATGCTGCGATGAACCAAGCTGTATTTCGCCGATATTCACGTCTGATACAAGCTGATAAACCACTACCAAATGTGGTTTTTATTGATGGTGGTCTAGGTCAACTCAACCAAGCAATTATGGTGATGGATTCGATTGGCGTTGATACAATACAGCTTGTTGGTATTGCTAAAGGTGAGGGCAGAAAGGCGGGCCTGGAGACCTTGATTGTAATTAAAGATGAAAAAGTAAAACGCATCAACCTGTCGCCACATGATCCTGCATTGCTGTTAATTAATCACATTCGCGATGAATCGCATCGTTTTGCGATAAAAAATCATCGCCAGAAAAGAGCGAAAAAACGAAATACCTCTCCACTTGAAGCTATTAAAGGCATTGGTGCTAACAAGCGAACTGCGCTGCTTAACCACTTTGGCGGGCTACAAGAAATTCAAAAGGCGAGCCTTGATGAATTACAAAAAGTGAACGGCATTAATGAGAAATTGGCAGTTAAAATATTAGAAAGTTTTAAATAAGTTTATTAATCACATAACAAGGACATTTATTCTATGGCACCCATTCTTAAACTACTGTTCATCGCTTTTGTTGTCAGCTACGTGATTTGGTTTGTGGATAGACGTTTTTTTGGAAAGCAGATTTCTTTTAACAAGCTTATGTTATTTGGACTTCTGGCCGCTTTTTCTATTTTTGTGGTGCTTTATTCTTTAGAGCTGCTCGTTACTGGTTTTTGAGGCACTTCACGCGGTGTTGGAGAACCTTTCTTTGATAGAACGAAAGTTTGTATATGACCAGTATTATTGATTATGCGCTTGGTTGCGTTAACAATGATTGCAAGGTTTGAGGCTTCCCATACTGGCAAATCTCGCATGTGATCTCCCATGTAGTCAAATTGACCTTCGCCAAAACGCTGGATGAGCTTTTCAGCCTTATTGTGACTTGAAAGATTAAAGTCTTTATTACTCGCCATCACGTCGTCAAAAATTTTTAAATGTTTGGCGACAGCATAGGCATAGTTTTTGTGGGATGCTGTTGCTAATATAACTGTATCACCAAGTTTCCTTTTCTTTTGAATGTAGGCAATGACTGTTTCGTTAAAAGGCAGTTCTGCAATATTAATCTCAAAGCGCCTAACCAATTGATCTTTCAAATAACCTTTTCCTTTTGAAAGCCAGTATAGATAGTGAAAAATTAACCAAGGTGATTTACCAAGAACGCCTTTGGATGATTCCATTAAAAGATCGGTGTCAATGAGGGTGTGATCTAGATCAACAATTAAAGGTATGTTGTTTTTATCCATTGTCAAGCTCACTCCATTTGTCGTACATTTTCTCTAATTCGAGCTCCATTTTACTTAATTCAATGGTTATATTTTGAGCGTCTGGGTTTTGATAAAAAGCTGGGTCTGATAACTGTTTTTGGGAATTGGTAATGCTATTTTCAAGATTCTCAATTGCCCTTGGAAGCTCATTTAACTGCTGTTGATCATTGTATGAAAGCTTGGTTTGTATTTTTTTTGGCTTGTTGGTAACCGTTGTTGTTTTGCTTTTGACCTTTAGCTCTAATTGTTCGGAACGTTGGCGAAGGTAATCGTCGTAGCCACCAATGTATTGTTCAATAACGGCATCGCCCTCCATGACAATGGTTGAGCTGACAATGTTATTGAGAAACGTTCTGTCGTGCGAGATAAGAATAACAGTGCCAGCATAATCAACTAGCATTTCTTCGAGCAACTCTAGTGTTTCTACATCGAGATCATTGGTGGGTTCGTCAAGCACCAATAGGTTGGCGGGCTGAGATAAAATTTTGGCCAGCATTAATCTATTTTTTTCACCACCAGAGAACATACGAATAGGCGCCATTGCTTGTTTTCCAGTGAAAAGGAATTGACGTAAATAACCGATAACGTGCTTGTCTTTGCCATTAATATTAATATAATCTCGGCCACCAGAAACAAAATCCATTGCTTTCATATTCGGTTCAAGCATTTCCCTCATTTGATCAAAGTAGGCGAGTTCAATGGTTTTTGAGCGACGAATATTGCCCTTATCCGGCTGCAGTTCGCCAAGTAAGAGGCGAATCAGTGTGGATTTTCCAGAACCGTTGCCACCAATAATACCAATTTTTTCACCTTTCAAAATCAATGCTGAAAACTCTTTAACAAGTTCTAATTCGCCAATTTGATAGCTAATTTTCTTAACTTCAAAAACAATTTTAGAGACGCGATGCTCATCTTCAAGTGTGTGAATTTTGGCCTTTCCTTGCTGTTTACGACGACTTACAAAAGTTTGTCGCATTTCTTGCAGGGCCCTAACCCGGCCTTCGTTTCTTGTTCGTCTCGCTTTGATACCTTGGCGAATCCAGGTTTCTTCTTGCGCAAGTTTTTTATCAAATCTTGCATTGGCTAAATCCTCAGCATTTAGCAAACTATCTTTACGTTTTATGTAATCCAAATAACCGCAGTTAAAAATTGCTAAATTGCCTCGATCTAAATCAAACACTTTGTTGGCAATACCTTGGACAAAAGAGCGGTCATGGCTAATCAATATTAGTGTGCCATGGTAATCTTTGAGCATTTTTTCCAAATCCAAGATGGCGGTAATGTCCATATGGTTGGTTGGTTCATCCAGTAAGAGCAAATCAGGATCTTGCACTAATGCCTTAGCAAGAAGAGCGCGTCGTCGCCAGCCACCTGAAAGAGTTGCAAGCGTTGCCTTCGAGTCGAGAGTAAAGCGATTGAGAATGGTTTCAATTTTATTGAGGTAGTGCCAAGCGTCTTTTTTCTCAATTTCATCTTGGTAAGTGGCACTTTCGCTAATGTCCCCATTGTTTAGGCAGGTTTGGTATTTGGCTAATAGCTCACCAATATCGCCAAGACCTTGAGCCACAATTTCGAATAAAGTAAGGTTGTTGTCATCGGGTGGTGATTGCTCTAGATAGCTTATTGTTGTACTATTTTTTATTTTTAGATTGCCATCGTCTGCTTGAATAATGCCTGCCAGAACTTTCATAAAGCTTGATTTGCCCTCACCATTGCGTCCAATCAGTGCAATTTTGTCGCCTCTGTGAATGGTGGCATTAACTTCACAAAGAATGGGTTTCTCAGCAAAACGTAGGGAAATATTGTCTAAGGTGATAAGTGGCATACGTTAAAATTATCGCTATCCGATTTATATAAGGTATCTAACTATTTGAATGCGCTATTTTATTCAATTTGCACTTCTACTTTTACTTATTCAAGGTGTTTCTGCACAGAGTATTGATGCAAAAGAATTTTCGTCCGCCCAACAAGAGCAACGTTATCAAGATTTAATTGATGAAATTCGCTGTCCTGTTTGTCAAGGTCAAAGCATTGGCGGCTCAAATGCGACACTGGCTCTTGACCTTAGGGAGAAGGTGCAGCAGTTGATTATCAGCGGTAAAACGGATGATGAAATTCACCGCTTTATGGTTGAACGCTTTGGCGATTTTGTTGTCTTTAAGCCACCTATAAAGGCCTCAACTTACGCACTGTGGTTTGCACCTTTTGCTTTTTTGCTGATTTGCTTAATATTGCTCTTTCGTTCAACCAAATCAAAAGCGATAAAAACAAGTAATAATGATGTTGATTTAGAAAAGGCAAAAAGCTTATTAAAATAAACCTCATAATTGCTACAGAGGCTAAAATACACGCTCTTTATGAGAGACCTTAGCACTAATCATTTTAGAATTTGCTGAATGATAAAAATAAATACAGATCAAGAACTTAGTAATTTAATGGTTGAAGCTTACAGCCGTCAAAAGCAGGGTGAGCTTTCTTTGGCTATTCAATCTTGGAATGCGCTTGCCAACCATCCGTCGGGTGATAGTGAACTAAAGGCAAGCGCTCATCTTAATTTGGGGCACCTTCATCAACAGCAAGGTAATAACGATTTAGCACATGAAAGCATGGTTAATGCAATTGCAGCCAATCCTAACAGTGCTGAAGCCTATTTTTGCTTAGCCTATTTGGCGCAAGAGAAAGAGAATTTTGAGGAAGCGATTGGGTATTTTGAAAGCGCCCTTGATCTGAATGAAGACGATGCCGGCGCTTATAACAACCTTGCTAATTGCTATGATCGTTTAAATAAAAATGTTGAGGCAATAGAGAGTTACACAAAGGCATTGGCGATTGATAACAAATACATTGCAGCTTACTATAATCGTGGCAATGCCTATATTAAAATAGCGAAAGAAAAATTAGCCATCAAGGATTTGAGCAAAGCGCTCGAACTTGATGAGGATTTTTACCAAGCCTATTACAACCGCGGTACGATTTATAAGCAGCTAGGTATGGATGATTTGGCGAAAAAAGATTTGGCAAAAGCAAAGACTTTGGCGCAAGCAGAATTAGAACAACAAGAATAACGGTGAGATAAAGTGGAAGACGAAAACAAACTAATCAGTGAAAGAAAATCTAAATTAGCAGCATTGCGCGAACAGGGCAATCCTTTCGTTAATGATTTTAAGCCCAAGGACTCAACGAAAAATCTTGTTGATGCATACAACACTTTATCTAAAGAAGATTTGGATGAGAAAGCTGTGGAGGTTTGTGTTGCTGGGCGAATGATGCTTAAACGCGTGATGGGTAAGGCTAGCTTTGCGCAATTGCAAGATTCAACAGGGCAAATTCAGTTGTTTGTTACTCGTGACGAATTGTCGGAAGGTTTTTATAATGAACAATTCAAAAAGTGGGATATAGGCGATATTATTGGCGCCAGCGGCACTTTGTTCAAAACCAAAACAGGTGAACTCTCAATTAGAGTAAGCGACATTCGCCTATTGACTAAATCCCTGCGACCTCTACCGGAAAAATTTCACGGTCTTTCGGATCAAGAGACCATTTATCGTCAGCGTTACGTGGACCTAATTATGAACGAGACGTCGCGAGATGTCTTTAAACGTCGCAGTGCTATTGTTGCCTATATTCGCAACTTTTTTATTGAGCACAATTATTTGGAGGTTGAAACGCCGATGATGCAAGTCATTCCGGGTGGCGCAACGGCAAAACCTTTTGTCACTCATCATAATGCCTTAGACATGGATTTGTTCTTGCGTATTGCGCCAGAGCTCTACCTTAAACGTCTGGTTGTCGGTGGAATGGACAGAGTGTTTGAAATTAACCGTAATTTCAGAAATGAAGGTCTTTCGACTCGTCATAACCCTGAGTTTACAATGATTGAATTCTATCAAGCTTATGCCACTTATCATGATTTGATGGATTTAACTGAGACGCTATTCAGAGGTATTGCAACCGACGTCTGCGGCTCTGCCAATATTCATTATCAAGGCGATGACTTTGATTTCTCAAAACCTTTTACCCGTCTTAGTGTTGTTGATTCAATTCTGCAATACAATCCAGCATTAACAATAGCTGATTTACAGGATGGTAGTGCACAGAGTACTGCTGAAAAACTGGGTATTCACATTAAAAACAACTGGGGTTTGGGTAAAATTCAAATTGAAATTTTTGAAGCCACTGTGGAAGAAAAGCTCATTCAGCCAACTTTTATTACTGAATATCCAACAGAAGTGTCGCCATTGGCTAGACGTAATGATGATAATCCGCTTATCACTGATCGCTTTGAATTGTTTATTGGTGGTCGTGAAATTGCTAACGGCTTCTCGGAGCTTAATGACGCTGAAGATCAAGCACAACGCTTCCGCGATCAAGTTAGTGAAAAAGACGCAGGCGATGACGAGGCGATGCACTATGATGCCGACTATATTCGCGCGCTAGAGTACGGTATGCCGCCAACAGCAGGTGAGGGTATTGGTATTGATCGTTTGGTAATGCTCTTTACCAATTCACCATCAATTCGTGATGTTCTTTTATTTCCACACATGAGGCCTGAGTAGTTTGCAAGACATACCTGTACTAACTATTGATGGCCCAAGTGGCGTTGGAAAAGGTAGCGTAGCAAGAATAGTCGCTGATAAGATGGGCTGGAATTTACTTGATTCTGGCGCTATTTATCGTGGCTTTGCGTTATCTTCACTGAGTCGAAATATCAATCTTACTGACGAGCAGGATCTTATTGAACATGCTGAAAAGTTGGATCTAAGATTTGAATCCATTGAAGGCCAGGAATTATTGAATGTTTATGTAGATGGTGTAGAGGTGTCAAAAGAACTTCGTACTGAGAAAACAGCAGAAATTGCCTCACAACTTGCTGTTATAGGGCCTTTGAGAGTGGCGCTTCTGAAAAAACAACAACAGTTTAAGCAATCACCTGGCTTGGTGGCTGATGGTAGGGATATGGGCACTGTGGTTTTTCCAAACGCTCCATTTAAGGTGTACTTAACAGCAAGTGCACAAGAGCGTGCCCAGAGGCGCCTAAAACAGTTGCAAAATAGTGCCAATGCTGGTAACATTTCGCAGATTTTGGCAGAGGTTAAAAAAAGAGATGAGCGCGATGCTAATCGCAAACACTCTCCTTTAACACCTGCTAAAGATGCATTAATCATTGATACAACTTGTTTAACGATTGATGAAGTCATTACAAAAGTAATGGCGCTAGTTGAAGTCTGAGCGGTCAAACTTCCTAATTAACTAACCCGATATGCATTGAGCGCTAACCGTAAAAGCTTAATAATTACCGGTCAACATCACAAATATAATATGTCAGAATCATTTTCCGAGCTATTTGAAAATAGCGAATCACAACAAAACGTTAAAGTCGGCGCCTTAATAATGGGTACAGTTGTCAGCATGAATCGCGAAAAAGCGGTTATTAATGTTGGTCTTAAGTCTGAAGGCTTTATCTCTCTAAATCAGTTTAAAGATGCACACGGCGAACTTGAAATCGCTGAAGGTGACGTTGTCGAAGTGGCCCTTGAGTCAATCGATGATGGCCTTGGTCACACGCTTCTTTCTCGTGAAAAAGCGAAACGCATTAAGATGTGGCAAGAGCTTGAAGCTGCAATGAATTCTAAGGAAGTGGTTACTGGTGTTGTGACAGGCTCCGTAAAAGGCGGCCTTACAGTTGATATCGGCGTTATTAAAGCATTCCTACCAGGTTCATTAGTAGACGTTAGACCTGTTAAAGATTTTGATTATTTACAAGGTCAAGAAATTGAAGCCATCGTTATCAAGATGGATGAAGTTAGAAACAATATTGTTATTTCAAGAAAAGCAGTCATGCAAGAAGTTAATTCTGCAGATAGAGAGGCGCTTCTTGAAACACTTGAAGAAGGTAAAGAGATCGAAGGTATCGTTAAGAACCTTGCAGATTATGGCGCCTTTGTTGACTTGGGCGGCATTGATGGTCTACTCCATATTACTGACATTTCATGGCAGCGTGTTAACCACCCATCCGAAAAACTATCAATTGGTGACAAAATCATCGTTAAAATATTGAATTACGACAAAGAGAAGATGCGTGTTTCTCTTGGTCTGAAGCAATTAACACCGAGTCCTTGGGACAATATTTCAGAGCGCCTACCAATTGGCAAGAAAGTAACTGGTGAAGTTTCTAACCTAACGGATTACGGAGCGTTTGTACGCATTGAAGAGGGCGTTGAAGGTCTTGTTCACGTAAGTGAAATGGATTGGACGAATGCTAATGCACGACCTTCTAAGTTTGTTAAATTAGGTCAAGAAGTTGAAGTGGTTGTTCTAGATGTTCAAGAGGCTAAGCACCGTATTTCTCTAAGCATGAAACAAGCTCAAGAAAACCCTTGGGAAGCTTTTGAAGGCAACTTCACTAAAGGCGATAAAATCAATGTAGTTGTTAAATCAATCACTGACTTTGGTTTATTTGTTGGACTTCCAGGTGGCATTGATGGCTTAATACACTTAGCCGATATTTCATGGGAGAAGCAATCAGCAGATCAAATCGTTTCTGATTTCTCAAAAGGTCAAGAGCTAGACGTTGTCATTTTAAATATTGACGCTGAAAAAGAGCGTATTTCTCTTGGTATCAAACAATTGACTGAAGATGACTTTTCTCAGTATGCCAATGCTAATGGCAAAGGTTCAATTGTTAAAGGTACTGCAGTAGAAATAAATGCAAGAGGCGCTGTTATTGAACTTGCAGAGGGCATTACTGGTTACTTGCGTGTTTCTGAAATCTCACAAGATCGCATTGAAGATGCTTCAACAGTAATCAAGCAGGGCGCAGAACTAGAAGTTGTGATTACTCAAATTGACCGAAGAACAAGAAAGATTGCACTGAGCATTAAAGCGAAAGATTCAGTTGAAGAAAAAGCAGCGATGGATAATTACAACGCGCAATCGACCGAAACTACTGGCAGTTCAACTTTGGGTGATTTGCTTAAACAAGCAAAAGATAAGTAACAAATATAAAGATAAGCCGTTGTACGTTGTACGGCGGCTAACTCTCTGAAGCACTTGTGAAAAAAACAGATCTTATTGAGTCAATCTCAAATACTTGCCATATATCTCGCTCCGAGGCTAAAAACTCTGTGGAAGTTATTATTGACGAGTTGAGTAAGGCAATTATCTCGGGTGATGGTGTTGAAATACGAGGCTTTGGTGGTTTCTCAAGAAAGCACCGAAAAAGCAGGGTAGGCATCAATCCGAAAACCAGTGAAAAAACAGAAGTTGCGGAGAAATATGTGCCGTTTTTTAAGCCTGGTAAACTGCTAAGAGAGGCGGTAAATAAAGACTGATTTGCGATTGATTATTACTTACTTTTTGAGTATAATTTCTCGTTTTTGCTAAAGCACATAAGTTCAGGTATTTGTGAACTTGAGATGGGCTTTATTTGGGGCGT
>Ga0208335_1000663_pt1 | contig 11635 bp, 8 predicted proteins | sample DeeseametaMP0759_FD_184202 | JGI IMG/M metagenome (GOLD analysis project Ga0208335, IMG submission 184202) | Marine microbial communities from the Deep Atlantic Ocean - MP0759 (SPAdes) | ecosystem: Environmental > Aquatic > Marine > Oceanic | place: West of Cape Town, South Africa, South Atlantic...
TTCCGCTATCGTTCCGGTCTGACGCGGACGTAGCTCAGCTGGTAGAGCATCACCTTGCCAAGGTGAGGGTCGCGGGTTCGAATCTCGTCGTCCGCTCCAATGGAACCCCCTGCTAGCAGGGGGTTCTTCTGTTTTTGTTGGTTCGAATGGGACGACTTGTTTGCCTTCAGGCCTCGAGACGTCGCGAACTATCGCGAAACGACGCGAACTGCTGATCAACTAGAATTTCAGGCCAGAGGCAGTTTCCGGGTGTTTGTGCAGGCCCGAAAGTAGGTAGCCATCTGTGACAAACTGGGGCCGTGACACGAGTCGGAACACTCGTGACGGTCCTGTTGATGGCGTCGGCCTGTGGCGCAAGTCCAGATGCTGCGGTGCCGACGACGACTGCGGTGTCGACGACTGTAGAGAAACCACCTGGAATAGCAGGTGATCTCACGCCGATCCCGCTCGATAGTGCTGTCAAGGTCGGGACTTTGGAAAACGGTCTGACCTACTACGCGCGGTCGAACGATTCCCCGGGAAGCAGTTTCGAACTGCGCCTAGCAGTCAAAGCCGGAGCCCTTCATCAGGATCCGATCGACTCGGGAATAGCCCACTTTGTGGAACACATGGTCTTTCGGGGAACAGAGCACTTTCCGGGTAACGAGCTCATGGATGCACTTGATCGAATGGGTTTCGAAACCGGTGGAGCCGACGTGAATGCATTCACCAGCTGCGATGTCACCGTGTACCAGTTCAGTGCGAATGGACTAGGGAACCTGCGACTGGCCCTGGACGTTCTCGACGATATTGCGTCTGCAGCGACGTTTTCCAGTGAACAGATGGATACCGAAAGAGGAGTGATTCTGGAGGAGGCGCGCTACCACGACACAGCAGCGGGAATGCGCCAACAGGCGTTCGCCAACCTGTACCGGGCGGGTTCCAGCTATGAGGGTTGTGACGTACTTGGCTCGAAGGAGAAGATCCTGACGGTGAGGAGCACCGACCTCCGTGACTTCTACGACCGCTGGTATCGACCTGACCTGATGGCGGTCATCGTCGTCGGAGATCTCCCTGCCGACAAACTCGAAAGCGAGATCGTCAATCGATTTGCCGACAACCCGCCGGGAGAAGGAACAACGGAGGAGATCCGACCGTCGGGCCAGATGCGCGATGAACCAGTCTTCGAGATCTTCACCCACCCCGAAGGCGAACTCCCCATCATCTCGGTCGACTTCACGCTGCCTACGTGGGACATGGGGACCGTTGGTGGGCAAAGCGCAAATTTGACAGAGCAAATCATCGCCAACCTCTTCCAGGACCACCTCGATAATCGCGTAGCGGCCGGTGAACTCGCCCTTGTCGATTCTTGGACTGACACGTGGTGGGAAGAACAGCGGCTCAGGTTCTTCGGCTTTGGGTTTAGTGCAGGGGACGAAGCCGATGGTTTGAATAATGTCCTGAAGGAGTTGCGCTTCTTGGAAGAGGCGGGTTTCTCGAAGACCGCTGTGGAAGAAGCCAAAGAAGACTACCGGGCAAGCCTTGACCAGTTCCTCGCTTCGGCCGCAACGATTACCGATGACGAGTATGCAGAAAACTACGTCTGGCACTACCTGGCGGGCGTTGCGGCGGACGGCCCTGAATCGGCCCACGCCCGACTCAGCTCCACTCTCGACAACCTGACGACAGAGGGCCTTAACAACCATTTCAGGTGGATCATGGGGCAGGTGGCCCCACTAGTCCTCGCTGTCGGAAACTCCCCCGACGACCTGCCAAGCGTCGATGAGTTGCGTCAAGCGGCCACCGACGCGTACGAAGACGAACTCGGGAACTACGAAGTAGTGGAACGCCAGACGATCGAAGCGCTTCTACCTCCACCCACCCCGGTTGATCCGATCGAAATAGACAAACACGTGGAGTTGGGGGCAACCGAGTTCGTGTTCGCTAACGGTGCACGGGTGATGTACCAGTACTCGGACATTGCGGCCGGAACTGTCGTCATGGCCTCTGAGTCGCTCGGCGGGTTCTCATTGCTCGAATCTGGTGTATCGGCTCTCGTTGACCACGTGACCTTCGCGGTCGACAGCAGTGGTGTCGGCGATCATGACATGAATGCCGTCAGAGGCTTCCTCGATCGATCGGGCTTTGGGTTGTCGTCTTTCATCGGGGAAACGAGCCAGGGCTTTTGGGGAGGGGCACGATCCACTGAACTCGCGAACCTTTTCGCGTTACTCCATCTTCGAATCACCGAGCCAAGAGTCGATCCAGTCGCATTCGGCATGACCCTGGATGGTCTCGCTAGATCTACTCAGGAGAATGAGACCGACCCGTATGCATTGGCGTGGCGGGAAACCCAAGAATCTCTCTACGGGGGCGACGGATATATCAGGTCTGTCCCGTCAGCCGACCAGTTGGCGGACTTCACCGCCATATCTGCGCTGGATCTTTACCGTTCTCGCTTCTCGGGGGCGGACGGCATGGTCGTGGCAGTCGTCGGCGATTCTGACTACGAGGTGGTTCTGGACGTTGCAAAACGCTACATAGGGACATTGCCCGCTGGAAAGCGTGAAACCTGGGTCGACAGGACGCCGCCGCCGCCATCGGGAGTCGATCGGCGCACGGTTTCTGCCGGTGTCAACGATGCTTCGGCTGGGTTCAGTCTCCTCTTCCCGCCTGTGACGCCGGTGACAGAAGACTTCCGTGCCAGCACCACAGTGCTCCAAGAAGTCCTCGAAAACCGTCTCACCAATTCACTCCGTAAAGAACTAGGCATCTCATACGGTGGCGGTTGGGTCGAACTTTGGCACGTGGACCGTCCTGAGCAGATTGTCTCCGTGTTTCTTTCAGTCGATACCAACGCTGACAGCATCCAGTTGGCCTACAACAGGGTGCTGAGCGAAATCTTGGATCTCGTGCAGCAGGGTCCAGGCGCTGCGGAGTTTGAGATCGCCAAAGAAACCATTCTCCGTGAGCTCGACTACGTCGACAACGTCGAAAAGTTGGAACGGCTGACGGCCTGGTTATTGACCGATGGTCAAGACTCGGCGACGTTGTCTGATCGCTATTGGGCGGTCGATCGAGTTGGGGCCTTGGACGTTGCAGAGGCAGCCAGGAGGCTTCTCCCAGAGGGACAGCGGATTGAGGTGTTCCGAGAGTGAGCCAGCGCTTGCTGGTTCGGAGGGGTGACAAATCAGATTTGTTACCGAACCGGTTCCTTCAGGCCGCGAGACGTCGTGAAACAACGCGAACCAGTGGTCAATCAGAACGGCAGGTCAGAGGCGGTTTCCGGGTGTTTGCGCAGGTCAGCGGAACAGGCCGGCGTACCTTGCCAAGGTGAGGGTCGCGGGTTCGAATCTCGTCGTCCGCTCCATTGGAATCCCCTGCTCAGCAGGGGGTTCTTTTGTTCTAGGACTCTGTGGGTTCTGAACCAGCCAAGTGATGACTGAAGCGCAGTCCCTCGGCTAAGCCCTGCTGGCGGGACGTAATGTGGGAGCCATGCAGGTCAACGGCTACAAGATTGGGCCACGGGCGAAGTCAAAGGGAGGGGTCGAACCATGGCTGTACTGACAAGGGAAGCGGCGGTCACTCGCGGCGACGAGCTTGCACTCGCCGACGACGACGACACGCGGACATGGGCTCAGCTCGACATCAGGGTGAACCGCCTCGTCCACGCACTCAGGGATGCCGGACTCGGGTCGGGCGACACCATCTCGGTGGTGTCCGGCAACCGCAACGAGTGGTTTGAGGTGGCTCTCGCCTGCTCACACGCCGGCGTCGTGTTCGTGCCCGTCAGCTGGCATCTCGTGGCCTCGGAAATGGCCTACATCATCGAGGACTCCGGTTCCAAGGCTGTCCTGGTTGGCCACCGCTTCACCGACGTGGTTGCCGAAGCCCTTGCCGACCCCAGGTCCTCCGCCGTGGAACTGGCGGTGGCCATCGGCGCCCCGGACGATACGCGTTTCGCCGACTTCGAGGCGTTCCTCGGCTCCGGGTCGGACGCCGAACCGAAGGACCAAGCCTTCGGTGGACCGATGTTCTACACCTCGGGCACGACCGGGCATCCCAAGGGCGTCCGGAGCAGTCTGTCCTCCCCCGAACCCGGCACGCCGCCCGAAGTGTGGCAACTCGTCGCCTCCGGCTTCACCGATCTCATGACGCTGCCGGGAACCGCCGTCCTCTGCGGGCCCTTCTACCACTCGGCCCAGTGGGCCTTCTCGTTTCTGCCCATGGTGGGTGGGTCGGCGGTGGTGATGCAGCACCGGTTCGACAGCGCTGGCGTTCTGGACCTCATCGACACCCACGGGGGCACCAGCATCCACCTGGTTCCTACCCAGATGAAGCGCCTGCTCGAGTTGGATGAGGAGCGCCGGGCCGCGTTCGACGGTTCGTCGCTCGAGATTGTCATCCATGGCGCAGCACCCTGCCCGCCCGTGGTGAAGCAGGGCCTGATCGACTGGTGGGGGCCGAAGATCGTCGAATACTACGGCTCCACCGAAGGCTCGATCATCACGATGATCGACAGCACCGAATGGCTCGAACGCGGTGGAAGCGTCGGACGACCAATGCCGAACATGGAAATCCTCGTGGTGGACGACGACGGGGAACCCAGGGCCACCGGCGAGGAGGGCACCCTGTACTTCCGAAACTCCATGGGCACGGACTTCGAGTACCACAACGCCCCCGAGAAGACAGCCGAAGCCCATCTGGCCCCGGGCGTGTTCACTACCGGCGACGTCGGGTACCTCGATGACGACGGCTACCTGTGGCTCTCCGATCGGAAGATCGACATGATCATCTCGGGCGGTGTCAACGTGTACCCGGCTGAGATCGAGGGCGTGATCGGAGGGCATCCTGACGTGCTCGACGTGGCCGTCATCGGTATTCCCAACGAGGAGTACGGCGAAGAGGTCAAGGCACTCGTGGTCGCCGCCGGTAGTGCCGACAACGAAGACCTGGCCACCAGGCTCATGGTCCTCTGCCGGGAGAGCCTCGCCGGCATCAAGGTGCCCCGGTCCATCGAGTTCAGGGAATCACTGCCCCGTACGGGCACGGGCAAGCTGCAGAAGCGCCTGCTACGCGAACCATTCTGGTCCGGCTACGACCGCCGAATCTGATTGCGGCCTGGTTCGCACCTTCCAGTCCCTGGAACTCTTCGAGGATCTCAGCGTCGCGAGACAGTGGTCTGACGGTCGCGGTTTCGAATCTCGTCGTGTGCGCCAGCAACACGCAGGTCAGAGAGTGATGACAGCCCTCTGACCTTCGTCGTTTTCGGACAGGGTCTTCATATGGAAAGGCTTGTCGCAGCCCGTACCTGGGTTCACCTGGGTGAGAGCACAATCGTCGCCGGGTAGGCGATCTCGTACGACCGGACGCTGGCTTCTGGGGATCAGGAGGACTCGTCTGACCAGGACCGGAGCTCTGCACCACGGGACCACGATCCCGATGCACGGCTGGTCCCTGATGCCGGTCGGCCCGGTCACACGGAGAAGCGATTCGCTCCGGTTCTCGATAGGACGTGGTTTCGAGACGAGGGCTGGTGAGGAAGGAGACCAGATGATGGTCGGGTGCGACGTCAGGCGGGAGCGAGACGAAAGCGGTCCGTGGGTTGGAGTCTGTGATGCGGTGGCGCCGTTGTGCAGGCAAATGCAGCCCGGGCACTCTGGCCTTCCTGCGCCAGGCGGTTCGGGGGTTCACCGACGCTGGCCTACCTCGGCGGGACGTGGGAGAGCTCCCGGGCCTGTCTGACCAGCGGGTAGGTCATCTCCTCGAAGCATGGAATCCCATGAATGTTTCCAGGAGAAGTGGCACCGCCCGTCGCCTGGGACCTGTCGGTTCAGCGCCAGACCACGCGGGCCACGGTCAGGGTGGTGCAGTAGAAGACGTCGCGGTTTCCTCCGGGCGTGAGGAACATCCCGTTGGCGATCCGGGACCCGGTGTCGACCCGGTCCAGCAGGTCTCCGGTGCGGATGTCGACGACGACCAGGTCGTCGGTACCGTCCCGGGTGAAGTCGTTGATGACCAGCTCACCGGAATCCGGGAACACCACCGGCTGCATGGTGGGTCGCACGTCGAGGTGCCAGTGCACGGCGAGGCCAACGGACGTGTCGATCCCGGCCAGGCCACCGTTCACCGTGTCCCAGGCGATGGCCATCTGGAGTTCCGGCACGTGTACGGGCGGGGCGATGATCCCGCCGCCGGGGGTGCCGAACGGCTCGACTGAGTCCACCCCACCGGACCCGTCCAGGGCCACCCGCAGCAGCCGCAGGGCGCCCGTCCAGGCGACCGGGTTCCGCCACGACAGCCGGTTGCCCGGATGCTCGACCCAACGACCGTTCGGTTCGGTGGTGTGGATGAGCCGGACCGGTGCGACGTCGCCGCAGTCCATGAGCCAGGCCGCACCATCGGAGAGGCAGGAATCCCACGCCAGCCCCTGGTCGCCGTTGGCCGTCCGGTAGCGGGGCGACCAGCTCCCGTCCAGGTGCATGCCGCTGCCGTCGACCCGGATCCGCCAGAGGTGTTCGGTTCCCGGCACGACGACCGTGTCGCCGTCCGGGTCGTGGTCCGCGGCGATGCGACCCATGGAGCCCTCTGGCAGGACCATGGGCTCGCCGATGAGGTCGAGGGTGTCGGGGTCCAGTCGGGTGATGGTGGTGCCGCCCTGGCCCTCGAGGCGGAGGTCCTTGGTGATCAACGTGCCGTCGGACAGGGCCAGGAGACCGTTGTGGCTCCGGTCCACCGGCAGCTTACGTTCGGCGAGCACCTGGCAGTCCGGGTCCAGGCGGTGCAGGTAGGAGCCGTTCACGGAATGGATCGACCCGTTGGCATGCGCCAGGATCGCCCCGCACCACACGTGGTCGCCGCATGGCAGCTCCCCCGACCAACTGATCGGCTCCAAGGTCTCCGGGTGGATGCGCTCCACCCATCCGTACGGGGGCGGGCCGGCGAAGGCGGGCATCGTGCCACCCAGGAACCACTCGCCCGGGTCGCGTTCCACGACCATCACGTTCCAGCGGTCGTTTCGCCTCGTGACCACCTCGGCTGTCCCGGTGGCGGCGTCCAGACGTCCGACCCGTGCCTTCTGGCGCCGGTTGCCGCCGCATTCCACCGGCCACCGGGAGGGCCAGTAACCGGGGCTGGGATCGTTCCGGTCCAGCGGCGTGGTCATTGCCGGAACGTTATGACGCGACCTGGATCAACCGGTGATCCGACGGTTCCGGCTGCTGGTCGTTTCCACGGCGAAGTGCCGCCTGGACAGGTAGGCGAACAGGGCGACCGCCAGTGGTAGCACGGTGAACCACAGGCTGGCACTCCGGTAGTCGCCGAACACGGTGCTCCCGAGCGAGAAGGTCAGGGCGCCCAGTGCGGAGGCCAGAACGCTGATCAGGGCAAAGGTTCCCGAGATCGAACCGATGTGTCCCACCCCGAAGAGCGCCGGTAGGAGGGAGCTCTGCACGGCGGCGCCGCTACCCATTGTCATCCCCAGGACCACCGAATAGAGGAGCACCGTCGGGAAGGTCACAGACATGCCTCCCAGTAGCAGCGTGGATGCCAGGAGCAGCGCAACGACCGTCGGGAGCATCGGTCGGGCCGCACGGTCGGCCAACCACCCGAACGTCAGCCCTCCTATGACGGCGCCACCGGCCTGAGGAAGGAACATGGCGGCGGCCTGCGCATTCGAGTAGCCGATCTCGCCGAGCAGGTTGGTCTGGTGGAAGAGCAGGCCGGTGCCGAGAAGCGAGTTCGTAGCGGTGACGGCGGCGAGGGCCCAGAAGGCGGTCGACCTGAGAGCCTTCGACCGGGTGGCTGACGGTTGGGCCGAGCCGGTCTGGTCGCCGTGGACCGGAGGTGCACCGTCCGGCAGTTGTCCCAGGTCGGCAGGCCGGTTCACGTACCCGAACCAACTGATGGGCACGGCCGCCAGGGCGATGACCGCCGAGGCTGCCAGCCAGGCGATGCGCCACCCCCATGCGTCGATTGCGACCGCCAGCAGTATCGGCACGACGGACATTCCGCCCATGGTCAACGTCATCTTGAGGCCGAGGGCGAAGCCGCGGCGGCGGTCGAACCAGTGCACGACGGCCACGGTCGAGGTGAGGCTGAGGGCTCCCTGGCCGAGGAGCCTGATGCCGAAGAACCCTGCGGCCAGCCACACGAAGCCCCGGACCATCGACATGTGAGCCAGGACGAGGGCAAAGGCGACCCCGAACACCGTGGATGCCCGCCGTACCCCGATCTGGTCGACCCAGCGACCGATCCTCGGCTGGCACGTCGAGGACAGCAGGGTCCCCAGCAGGTAGGCGGTGGCGATTGCCGAATCAGAGAGGTTCAGGCCGTCGGACAGGTGCTGACGGAACACCGAGACCCCGATCGACTGTCCGGGACCGGTGAGGATGCCGACGAGGCTGGCCAGTCCCACCATCCGCCAGCCGTAGAAGCCGGCAGGTGAACGTGCGGCCGGTCGGGTGTCCGGTGCAGTGTTCACCGTGGCACGCTATCCAGCAGGCCGTCGGCGGATGGCGTCCCCCGCAGGTCTGTCGGGATCCAGGGCGGTGGACCGATTCCGCGCTGGTACTACGATTCGGCGCTGGTCGACGAGCGACCGTGACGCGTTGGTCCGATCAGGGGGTCATATGAGGATTGTGGTGCTGTGCGAACGGATGGCAGGTGAACGTCGGGTCGCCCTGACGCCCGAGGCCGCCCAGACGCTGGTATCCGACGGGCACTCCGTGGTCGTGGAGTCGGGTGCCGGGGTCGCCGCCGGCATGCCCGACGATGCGTACCTCACGGTGGGCGCCACCGTGGCCCCGGACCTGGCAGCGACCGTCGGAGATGCCGGGGTCGTCGTGTCGGTGAACGGCCCGACCGACGGCGCGACCCTCGGCCACCTCGGCGCCGGTCACATACTCGTCGGGCTGTTCGACCCGTTCTGGCTTCCTGATGTTGCCGCCCGGGTGGCGGCGACGGGTGCGACGATGATCGCCCTGGACCTCGTGCCACGCAGCACGCGGGCCCAGGCAGTCGACGTGCTGTCCTCGATGGCGACCGTGGAGGGCTTCCAATCGGTCCTCCTGGCGGCCGGGCGACTCCCGAAGATGCTGCCCATGCTCATGACCGCTGCCGGCACTGTCCCGCCCGCCAGGGTGCTGGTGCTGGGTGCCGGCGTTGCGGGCCTCCAGGCGATCGCCACGGCCCGACGCCTCGGCGCAGTGGTGGAGGGGTTCGACATCCGCGAGGAGGCCCTGGAACAGATCCGGTCCCTCGGTGCGAAGTCGATCGACCCGCCACCGGCGCCGGATGGCGGTGTGCCCGATGCGGTGCTGATCCACGAGGTCCTGACCCCGCATGTGGCCGAGGCCGACATCGTCATAGCGGCGGCCCAGATCCTCGGCCGCCAGAGCCCGCTGCTGGTCACCGCCGCCATGGTTGCCGGTATGCGCCCGGGATCGGTGCTGGTGGACCTGGCGGTCCAGCGTGGGGGCAACTGTGAGGTGAGCATTGCCGACTCCGACGTCGACCATGGTGGCGTCACCGTGCTGGCGCCGACCAACCTGGCTTCCGGGTCGGCGGTGACGGCATCCAGGATGTTTGCCACGAACATCACCAACCTGGTGCGGATGCTGGACAATGACGGCGAGCCGTTCGTCGACCCGGATGACGACGTGCTGGTCGGCATGCTGGTCGCTGCCGGCGGCGAGGTCGTGCACCCGGTGGTCCGCTCCCTGCTGGAGCAGCGGGCGGAGGCTTCCGTGAGCGACGGAAAGGCCGGAGCATGACCCTCCTGATAGCCCTGACCCTGTTCGTGCTGGCCGTGTTCCTGGGCATGGAGCTGATCTCCAAGGTCCCTGCGACGCTCCACACGCCGTTGATGTCGGGGTCCAACGCCGTGTCGGGAATCACCCTCATCGGGGCGCTGGTCTCGGCCGGGACCGACCACTCCACGTTGACCACTGTGCTCGGCTTCGTTGCGGTCGTGCTGGCCACGATCAACGTGGTGGGCGGGTTCCTCGTGACCGGCCGGATGCTCGCCATGTTCTCCTCGGGAAGCAGGAAGCGGTCGTGAGCGCCGCCGACGTCACCTCGGTCGCATACCTGGTCGCGGCGGTCCTGTTCATCCTCGGCCTCAAGGGGCTGGCACGGCCCCGCACGGCACCGCGGGGAAACCAGCTGGGTGCCTCCGGGATGCTCATAGCCATCCTGGCGACGCTGCTGGACCGGTCGATCGTGGACTTCCGTGTGCTGCTGGCCGGTCTGGTCGTGGGCTCCGCCATCGGCGTCGTCCTGGCGGTACGGGTGCAGATGACCGGCATGCCGCAGCTCGTCGCCCTGTTCAACGGGTTCGGTGGTGGGGCGTCGGTGCTCGTCGCCGGGGCATCGTTCCTGCAGGTGGTGGACGAGGGAATGGTCGACAACCAGTTGGCGATCGCCGCTGCACTGACGGCACTCATCGGCATCGTGACCCTCACCGGTTCGCTGGTCGCCTTCGCCAAGCTCCAGGAGGTGCTGTCGCTGAGCGGCTTCCGGGGGCAGCGGGTGCTCCGCGCCCTCCTGGCCGTAGTGGCGCTGGCGGCAGCGGTGATGGTGGTCGTGAGCCCCGCTGATACCGGCTGGTTCTGGCTCCTGGTTGGTGCCGGAGCGCTCCTCGGCATCCTGGGCACGGTTGCCATCGGCGGAGCCGACATGCCGGTCGTAATCGCCCTGCTGAACGCCTTCTCCGGGTTGGCGGCATCCACCGCCGGGTTCGTCCTGGACAACCCACTGCTCATCATCGCCGGTTCCCTGGTCGGTGCCAGCGGTGTGATCCTCACGCAGATCATGTGCACCTCCATGAACCGCTCGCTGTTCGATGTGATCTTCGGTTCGATTTCCGCCGGTGGTGTGGTGGCCGATGCCGACGACGTGTACGGCGACCGGGTCACCTCCACCTCGGCCGAGGAGGTGGCGATGATCCTGGAGGTCGCCGAGCGTGTGGTGATCGTGCCCGGCTACGGCCTCGCCGTGGCCCAGGCCCAGCACGCCGTCCGGGACCTGATGCGGACCCTGAACGACGCCGGGACCGAGGTCGTGTTCGGCATCCATCCGGTGGCCGGGCGCATGCCGGGGCACATGAACGTCCTGCTGGCCGAGGCCGAGATCGACTACGAGTGCCTGCTGGACATGGACCAGGTCAACCCGACGTTCGCCCAGACGGACGTGACGATCGTGATCGGCGCCAACGACGTCGTGAACCCGCTGGCCCGGACCGACCCCGATTCTCCGATAGCCGGCATGCCGGTCCTGAACGTCGATGACTCCAGGACGGTCGTGGTGATCAAGCGGTCCCTGGGTCCGGGCTTCGCTGGGATTCCGAACCCGTTGTTCGCCGCCGACGGCACCCTGATGCTGTTCGGCGACGGCAAGAAGGCCGTCCTGGACATCGTGGCCGCCCTCCTGAACGCCTGAGCCGCGTCCTGACGGGCCTGACGGGTTGAATCAGCCGGCCCAGTCGGGGGAGCGCTTCTCCAGATAGGCCCGCATTCCCTCGATCGCCTCGTCACTGCGGAACAGGTCGGCGGAGAGCTTCGCGGTCCAGTCGAAGGCCTCCTGGGTCGGCATTCCGGGCACCTGGGTGAGCAGCCGCTTGGTGGCGGTCAACGCATCGGGGCCGCCGGCCAGCAGG
>Ga0208335_1000664_pt1 | contig 11619 bp, 12 predicted proteins | sample DeeseametaMP0759_FD_184202 | JGI IMG/M metagenome (GOLD analysis project Ga0208335, IMG submission 184202) | Marine microbial communities from the Deep Atlantic Ocean - MP0759 (SPAdes) | ecosystem: Environmental > Aquatic > Marine > Oceanic | place: West of Cape Town, South Africa, South...
AGAAGCCACTGCGCCAGCATCTTGATCAATCCCACTCATTATTGAAGCATCCATTTCCTGCTTCTCTTCTGCGGTATAAACAGAACCGCGACCTGCGTTAAAAACTGGATTGTCCTCAAGTACAACTATTGCAGCTTCGACAGCATCCAAGCTCGACCCGCCGGATTCCAATATAGAAAAGCCAGTGTCGAGCGCTTTTTTTAATCCTGATTTAATAGCATGTTGTTTCTCATCACTCGCTCCTTTACTCCAGCCTGCCCCTCCATGGATCACAATTACTGTTTTTGCAGTAGGTTGTTCAGATATAGAGGCGTCTTCTGTATTCATTCCAGCAAAACAATTAAATGTGAAAAATAATGCCACAATTATAATTTGGTTCTTCATCTAATAACACAAATTAACAAAGACTCAATCAAATTGCATATATGAATTTATAACAAACCAACCAATGCTTGCTAGCAGATAATAGCAGAGTGATGATGCCTTCTTCCGGACAAATAACAGGGGCGATTGAAGGGCTCTTCAAAATCGATGATTGGCATAATTTTGGCCCCGATTATGACAAGACGATAATGTGTTGGCACGAGAATTTTACCAAACATTACCAATCCCTGAAGCATAGTTACGATGAAAGATTTTTTCGTATGTGGACTTACTGGTTATTACTCAGTGCTGCTTCGTTTCGATCACGTTCCAACCATTTATGGCAAATTCTCCTGTCACATCCCGGGTCTAACAATCTCACTAGCGCTCTTCGATAAACCTATTACTTAACACCCGAAAGAATTTTAGCAACAGCCTTTGAGCAGAGGAACGAAGGACACGGCACAGAGCGGTTCCTGATCGTAATCGTTATCTGTTTTTTTGATACGGTAGAGTATTTGTGCGTACTTTTGGCCAATTGGTACAATTAAATTTGCACCAACTTTGAGCTGTTCTATCAGAATATCAGGGACCGATTGGCAAGTTGCGGTTACCATGATCCCATCGAATGGTGCTTCTTCAGGCCAACCCAACCAGCCATCTGCATTCCGGTACATAACATTTTCCAAACCAAAGGATTGATTGATTTTCTTGGCTCTGTTCATAAGGGCGCGAATCCTCTCGATGCTATAAACCTTTTCATACAACCTTGCCAGCACTGCTGTTTGATACCCAGAACCGGTGCCTATTTCTAGCACTTTCTGGGTGTTGCCAACTTCTGAATTACTGCCTTCTAGTAATTGTTCGGTCATTAGAGCAACGATATAAGGCTGAGAGATTGTCTGCCCCTTATCGATGGGCAGTGGGCGATTCCGGTAAGCTCGATGTATGCAGGATTCGTCTATGTAAAGATGTCTCGGGATTGTATTGATACACTCAAGAACATCAAGATTCTCAATGCCTTGATTTCTTAATACCTGGATGAGCGCTGCTCTTTCAGATTCCATAGTGATGGTCCAAATTACCTTTGATAAATGAAGGACTTCATTCGGGATTGTAGGACTTGGATCTTGGAAGCCACCTAGGTACATTGCTCATGTAAGTCAGGTATGCGCCCCCATACCGTTTAATTAATCCCTTTTCTTCTACCAACGGAAAATAAACCATGTTGCCGAGAAGAAATAGAGTCGCATAAATAAACAACGGTATGGACTGAAAGAAAAGCGACTCGGAAAACAAAAAAAAGATTGCACCGATCAACATCGGATTTCTCACGTAGCGGTATGGACCCTTAATAATCAGATTTTGGACGGGATCCCATGGTGCTGGAGTCCCCCCTCCGCCGTTTTGTATAAAAAGCCGCAAACATTTGATGCTGAGGATTGCTGCAGGTATTCCAATTGCAATGGAAACCCAAGTTTTCCAGTGATAAAAGATTGGAACAGAAAGATCAAAAAAAAGTGCTGGGATTAAAAACAAAACATTGATCGGTAACAACAATATCGCTGCAATTACTCTAACTGTTAGAAATTTTTTACCCACTATTTTGATCCATCTATTTATCCTACATCCCAAACATATAATGTATGATTGCAGTAAGTCAATCTTTGAAATACCGGAAATCTGAGCGTACACAAAAAATATATTAGACTGCCATGGAATACAGCGCTTTGGGTATTGTCTGTGCACGCATATGCTCTGTTAGTGCCTTTGGCAATTGTCACCATGGCCGAAAAGCATTCATTCTTCCTAGGTCAAACAATTCATCGACTTGATTTGCTCTATTACGCCTCGGGCTGCCTTATTTTGGGCAGTCTTTTTGAAATTTTTCAAAATACCGAAGATCACTGGTACGTAACCGCTGCGACGGCAAGCGGTAAAGAGTATGGACTGTTTGATGGTCTTTTCACTTTTTTTATCTTAACCGGGCAAGCTCTCATCCTAATTGCATTGATGGGTAATTATGACTGGGTCATATGGCTATCTGTCCTGGCTATAATAGTGACTCCAATTTTTTACATTAAAAAGCTTCTTGTCTTCCTTCCCACCAGCATCATAGGTTTATTGAATACAATAATTGGATTTTATATCTTTTTAGATCCCATTATTTTTCTCCAGTTAGCAACAGTTGCAATGACCATGTATTTCTTCAACATACTCATGAACACAAACGCACAATCCTTCCATGGACTGACCACTTTCTCCGCATCTTCTGGGATTTGGTTTTTGGTTCTTTCCGTTAATAATGCTGCACAGTACCAGCAAAGTAGTTGGTTAACTGTGGTGGGTATTATGATTGGTTTATCTCTTATTTTTCTGCTAATCTGGAAGAAGTTAAATCAAATAGGGGAAACAAAGAATTATTTATGAAACTATCTAAAAAACTAAAAAAACTCACAGAAGAATACAACTATTTAAAGACTAAAATTGATCAACTAGAAGAGTTAAGAGAACAAGATCGCAGCGACAATACCTGGACAGTAATACGAACTTTAAAAAAGGAAAAGCTGCACTACAAAGACCAAATCAACAGAGCAAATCAAATCATATTAACAAGATAAAGAGTCAGCCATTGATGGCTCTGATTGTCCTTTGTTCGGTTTTTTTTCAGCAGATGTAATCTGCAGATGTTGGCGTTGTTCTTCGCATTAAAACTTTATTCTCAGCTTCAAGGTAAATCTGTCTTCTTGCGGATTGTCCCAGGTTCCACTAATTATTTTGCTCACACTTACATTATCATCCTCGTAATGCCTGCCTCCTCGGGTATAAACAGCGTAGAAGTGAGACAGTGGACCAATTTCATATTTGTACCTAACCTGGAAGGCCAACTGTCCAAGATCAAATCCAGCAGCTGGTGAATTGGCAGAATTCAAGTTACCGGCGCTGTCGGCCAACCATTCGGCTCCAGTCTCGGTTTCCATCACAATGGTCTGAAATTTAATTCGCAGTTCGTGATTTTCTTTCGGGAACCAAGTAACAGTGGTTCTGACGGAGAAATAATCAAGCGGGTAAGTTCCTATCTTGTTGTCCCCCAGCCAATTGGGCCAATTCTTAACCTTTACGTTCCCCATCATCATGCTAATTTTTAGCTCATCAGAAGGGTAAAAACTACCCCCCAGCATTGTCATGGTTTTACTTGTGGTAAATGAGGAGAATGGGACCCTTTCTTTTTCAAACATGGCCCAATAACTCCAACGCTCATTTTGCCTACCGTTGTAGCCAACACTCCACTCCCAACCTTGACCAAATTTAATGAAGGGTGCCAACGCATTGCCTCGGGTCATTAGGTCATCGTTTCCCGATGATGAGTGTTCTACTTCCAATCCGAAGCCAGATGTGTCCTTAAACCTCCAATCAATTTCGAGTTCGGATGATTGTGACAATTGAAGCCCGTGAGTATCGGTTCTTTTCAAGAAACCAAATCTATACTCACGTTCTAAAAATTTTGAATTTTCCGGGAAATTGGTTTGCGTATAATTCGTGTGAGTTTTTAATCCACGCACATTATTGCGGGACTGATAACCCATATCATTGATGTCTAAGTCATCGTCAAAACGAAAGAATGCAACCCTATGCACCCAATACTGATTGGGATCATAATTCATTTCAAAACGCATCCCGTTCCCACTTTCATCGGTAGTGTCAGAGTGAACCAACAAACTATTTAATGTCAGAAATTCTGTTATTTGATTTTCGTAATCAAAGGCATGGACTGTGGCTCTACGATCCAAAGCATCCCGTTCGACGTGCGTTGCAAGATAACCTATTTTATGTTGATTTAATCTTCTCAAGGCCCTGACAGCATAAAATTCTCGGCCTGCACTAAATGTTTCATCCCCCTCGAAGGCAGCAAAGAAACCAAAATCAGTGTGTTCTCCCAGTTGGCTGTACTTTACAGCCGTGTCAATGCCATTGCTTGCTTCCTGTCCATTCTCACAAGATTCTTGCAAAACATCAGAACCGCCATTTACAGCTGAAAAATCTGTGCAATTATAATCAGGAGAGGCCCCGATTCGACGGGTATTGATGAGATGATAAGAATTACCCTGGGAAATGTTAAATAATCCTTGGCTTTCAGCGAAAAATGGCCTTCTATCTGAAAAGAACGTCTCAACTGGGGAAAAATTTATCACCACTTCATCGCTTTCAACCTGACCAAAGTCAGGGTTTACAGTCATATTCAACTCCCGACCATTACCCAGCGCCCAAAACAGATCCAATCCTGCCTGGTATTGAGCAGAATCTTGCAAATTATCGTAGGAACTCACCGCATAAGGGAAAACATCAAATTTTGTCGACTCGTATTGATCGACTTTGATCGGATGAAAGAGGGAGAGAAATTTTTTGCGTTCGTAATTAATTCCAGGAAACCCTATCACTTTTCCCTCCTGCATCATTTGTCGAGAAAAATAAACGCCGATGTTCCTCTTGCTTTCCTGTCCTGACATCATCGGAACCACAGTCCAGGGGAGAAAAAACTCCGAATACCAATGGGTTTCTGATTCGGATGTCTTCACTTCCCAATCCCCATCCCAATCTCTGTCCATCTGGCTCTCATTGCTGATTGAGCCATCGCTCATGGAGCCGCCTAGAGAGACACCAAAAAAATAGCCGATGTTGGCTTTGCCATCAAAATCAATAGAGAGAAAATTTCGGTCGGAATCAGACCACATCGCATCACGCTCTTGTTTCCTTCTGTATCGTGTATCCCACGGCTGTTCGTTGATAAAGCCAAAATAAATTCCTTTTTCATCAGTGAGCACCAACACCTCAGTTGGATGCGTTGATTTCTTTAAACTGAAAGGTCGGGTTTCGACAAAGTTTTCAAATCGCTGTGCTTGTTTCCATTCCGTTTCATCCAAACGTCCATCAACAGTGATTTCAGCGCTGACATAGGCTGAAAAAATTACATTGGATAGGCAAACTATTAACAAAGTTTTAGCTGTTGAAAGATATTTATTCATAACCCGACACACTGTAAATACTGAAATCAGTGAAGTATGTTCTAGTTTTTGGGCCAATCAGAAAAAGGGAAAGGCTTGGTGTCTGATTGGTAAGTCACAAAAGCAACGACTTCAGCAATATAATCTTTGAATGCAGAGGAGAATTGACACAATCGATTGTTGGGTTCCCCGGAGATCAGATCAAAGAGAAATTGCACGAATACAATAAAACAAAGAAGAAACCGACACAACCCAAAAGCAAACATGAACAAAAGAACAAAGAGCCCTTTTACCAATCGATCCTTGACTGAGTAGGTTTCTTCCATTAATTACTCAGTGGACTCAGAAGTAACTTCTGTCACTTCGTTGTTGACTTTGATTGCTACTTTAATTTTACCAGAAATACCCTTAACAGCTTCGCTCACGGCTTCGGTGATAGTCTTGATTATTTCTTCAATAGAATCAGTTATATCATCTGAATCAACCTCAATATCGATATTAATATCAAGTTCCTTGATGGATTCTGCTACCGCTTCAGCGACTTCATCCCAATCGACTGAATCCATTTCCTCTTTTAATTTTTCTAATGTTGCTTTTACATCAACCTCGACATCATGTTCACCAGAATCCATTTTGATTATGAATATCTTTTTGGATGTTCCTGGTTCTGACTCTAGATCGTTTGATTTCCCAATGTGTTTAATGACAACATGTTTGTTGCCATCCTGGTGTTTCATGTGTAAATCATCGCTTAACAAGGCCATGTCCTTGGTTCCGTCTTTTGATTTCTTGATTTTTTTAATGATTATGCGTTTGTTGCCATCTTGGCCGTTCATGTGTAAACCATCACTCACCCAGACCATATCCTGGGTTCCATTGATTCTATGAAGTTTGTCTTGACCGCTTAAAAGAATCGCACCTCCGATCAAACCGCCGATAATCAAGGCGCCTACTATTGTCTTTTTCATTGTTACCTCTTAGTTTTAAAAATATAGATCAGTCATCAAGGCTGACACAAAATACTATTAGTGGACTTAACATGCAATCGTTATATCACTGCGACTGTGCCTTTATACAGTTTTTTTTTACTTAGATCATGAAGTAATTGTGAATAATCATCCTCATTTTTTTTGGGTCTTTTAAAGATCAAACATTTGAATACAAAAAATGAGAAAATATCATCGCATGGATCGACGTTCATTTACAAAACTATTGGGCAGTGCTGCCATAGCTTACAATTCAGGCTTAAAAGCACTGGTCAGTGGAGATCGTATTGTGGTGGTAGGTGCTGGAATTGTTGGCTCTTCAATTGCTTATCATCTGACAAAAATGGGAGCTGAAGTCACCCTTATTGAACGCGACCGACCGGCAGCCCATGCGAGTGGCAGATCTTTTGCTTGGATCAATGCCTCTTATCCAAAAAAACCATACAGCTATCATCATCTATCCCAACTCAGTTTACTCGCCTATCACAGACTGGAGACTGAAATTGATATTGATGTTCGTTGGGGTGGTTCTTTGGAGTGGTTTACATCGCAAGAGAATCAAAAAATGCTTGTACAAGAAATAGAGATTCAACAAGGTTATGGTGTTCCCGTTCAAATGATCAGTGGGGAACAAGCACATGAGCTTGAGCCCAACGTGGAGTTTGACAAAAATGCTAGTATTGCTTTCTCAAAGCTAGATGGTGCTGTTGACGCAGTTGGGGTTGTCGACAAATTCCTCAGAAAAACCATCAGTTTAGGGAGTAAAGTTCTCTACCCTGTGACTTATAAAAGTTTAAAGATCGTTGGAAATAAAATTGTTGCTGTTAGGACATCTGTTGGGGAAATTGAGACCGATCAGGTAGTTTTTGCTTGTGGTGTTGATACTGATGAATTGCTTAAGATAAACGTCCTCAAAATTTCCCGACCGGGAATTATTCTCAGAACCCAACCAATGAAAAAAGTCATTGATCGGGTGATTGTAGCGCCGGGTGTGCACATCCATCAACAACACGACGGAAAAGTGGTTATTGGTGAACAAGCAGGTGTGCCCATATCTCATCTGAACCGCCTTGCCATGAAACCTGAATCGTTTCCTAGTGCAGCATTTGAAATGCAGCATGGCGAACGTATTCTGGCTATTGCACAAAAATTTGTACCCCAGTTGGAAACGATTGAATTGGAACAAGTTGTGATTGGTTGGAGACCTTTACCACACGATGAAAGGCCTGTTGTGGGCCACGTCAAAAATATCCCCGGAGCTTATCTTGCAACCATGCACAGTGGGGTTACTCTTGCCCCTATCATTGGGGAGTTGGTTGCAATGGAATTACTTGACGGAACAGAAACAAATTTGCTGACTGATTTTCGTCCCAAACGTTTTTATTGAGGTAAAAAAATTGTAAAATAAGCTGATTTTAAAAAATGAATGAAGACAAAAAATATTTTTTCGTTATAGCGGCAATCGTCATGATTCCATTCCTTATCCTTATTGTCTTCAACGGCTGGGGTTACCTTTCGCCAATCTTCTTTCCTGAATACAACCCAGTCGCAGTAATTTGTGGGCCCAGAGTCTAGATTCAGAAGATGCACCAATTCCAATGTAATCTCCATGAATAAAAAAACACGATTATTAATGGGGTTCCTTGTTCTTGTGGTTATTGCTGCCTATGGTTTGGCAGTAAACTTACCCACTTTTATTAGTAAAAGTCCTATCTTGGAAACTGGAAAGGTTCTCGCACAACCCATGGAGCTGCTTGCGTTTGATCTTGTGGATCACAGAGGGAAACCATTTCAATATGAAAATCTCAAGAAAAAATGGTCTCTAGTATTTTTCGGCTACAGTTCATGTCCTGACGTTTGTCCAACCACCGTTTACAAATTGGCTGAAATTTATAAACTGCTTGACCAAGACACAACTCTCAATCAGCCACCGCAAGTTGTTTTTATTTCCATTGACCCGGAGAGAGACACACCAGAAACATTGAAAAAATATCTGGCTTCTTTTAACCCTGAGTTTATCGGTGTGACCGGTGACCTTGATGAAATAAAAAAAATAACCTCTAAATTAAGCGTCTATTTCCAAAAAGTCGGTGACAACGACGGGAAGAATTATCTTTATGAGATGAATCACACCGCTGGCATATTTTTGACCAATCCTGATGGCCAATTGGTCGCATCCTTCAAGCCCACAGCAAACCCAGAGGAACTGAGTTTGGATATTAAAAAGGTCTTACTCTAGGTTATCGTTCTGACTTTAATTTAACGGCTGTTCCAGAAGCAACTAAAAACAGCATGCCTTTACCCTTACCTGAGAATTCTTGGTAGTCAAGGTCAATGCCAATTATTGCATCAGCACCAAGTTCATTAGCTTCTAATTTCAATTCGTGTAAACAAGTTTGTCGGGCATCTCTCAAGACTTTTTGGCTGGCTTTACTCCTGCCACCAAATATGTCGCGAATGCCAGCAAAAAGATCCCTAAATATATTCATGCCAAAAACACATTCAGCCGTAATCACTTCTATTTCGTGATCAATCTCTCTATTGGCCACTGTTGGAGCCGTCGTTAAAACAATTGTGTCTAGATTTGAAATATCTTTGTTCCTTTTGATTTAATCGTCTGCTGAGAAAACTTTACGCCCAGCTAAATATGTTGCTGCAACACTGCGTTGTTTGAGTTCACGGCCTACAGGATCGTTGAGTGCACCATCTAGGACTACGAAATCAGCCCATTTCCCAACACTGATGCTGCCAATTTCATCTCCCCATCCTGAAAGGTTTGCTCCGGACTGGGTATATGCATAGAGTGCTTCATCAAAACTTACAGCTTGTTTGGGATACCAAATTCCTTGATACAAACCTGTGGGGCTTTCTCGAAAAACCGCATCTGCAATATGGACCAGAGGAGAAAATGGAGACGTTGAAAAATCGCTGCTAAAAGCCAACTGTGCCCCTGATCTTAGAAAATCTCCCCAAACATAGGCATTTCTCTCACGATCTTCCCCAACCCTTGGAGTAATATATTTCCCAATAACCCCAGTACCATGATTGGGTTGCATGGATGCTGCGACATTAAGTTCTTTGAATCGGGGAACATCATCTGGATGTATTATCTCGATGTGTTCAATGCGATTTTCTAAAGTACGATCTCCACCTTTTTCAAAAGCATTTAGAGCCATTCTTACCGCACGATCGCCAATCGCATGAATGGCTACTGGAAAACCTAACTCATTAGCTCTCTTAACTAGAGCATCAATTTCATCTTGAGTATAAAAAGGTACACCGATTAAATCAGGACGATCAGAATAAGGCTCAAGCATTGCCGCCGTATGGGTTGAGAGTACCCCATCAAGGACATATTTTATATAGCCAAATTCAACCATAGGACCCTTGTTAGGATCAGAGAATTTATATTGCTGTGTCAGTTTTTTAATTTGAGCTTTGTCAGAAGTGGCGTCATCACCTGCGTCAAACTTAGAATGCTGCCCATAAAATGTTCTCACATTAAGCTGACCCCGTTTTGCCAAATCCAGATAGCTGTCTAATTCTATTTTGCTCGACATATCATGGACACTTGTTATACCAAGTGAAGTGGCAAATTCTAAAACTTTGTCGATTGCTTTTCTTGCTTTACCGGAATCTCGTGCATAGCTCTCGTCTCTCCTAACAAGATCTATTGCACCTTCAAGGAGAATTCCGTTAGGTTCTCCTGTTTCCTGGTCAAGCATTATTTGTCCGCCTACTGGTACAACTGAATTAGCTTTAATATTAGCTTTTTCCATAGCTAAAGAGTTTACCCACATGGTGTGTCCATCAATATCGGATAATGCCACTGGGTTGTTAGGTGTAACTTGGTCCAACTCCCAACGTGTCGGATACCCTTTGTCTTCAAAAGTGTAATCCCATCGTCCCCCTAACAACCATTCACCTGGCTGCATTGTTTGAATTTTTTCAGCAATCATTTTTAGCCAAATTGATTTTTTTTCTATGCCTGTCAGATTAATGCCTGTAACAATACTGGTACCACTTGATAAATGAGTATGACCGTCAATAAAACCCGGGACTATGGTAGCCCCATCTGCATTGATGGATTTTGTCCCTGCACCTTTTAGATCAAGCACGTCTTCGTTATTGCCCACAGCAACAAAGCGTCCGCCCCGAATCGCCAAAGCTTCTGCCCGATTCTGATTGTGATCAACGGTTCGGATATCGGCATTGAAGACAATCAACTCAGGCTCCATTGATGGAGGATTATTATCGCAAGAACCAATTAAGGTAAATGCTGTTAGCAATAAAAATAAGAGCCACAGTTTCGAGATTTTAGCTTTGTTAACTAAGAATTTTCTTTTTTCTCGATTCATTAAATCAACCCAAATCATTCACTCATCTTTGTTGCGTCACAAGCATACTTCCAAACGAAGTCAATGAAAACAGGGTCGTAGGAAAAAGCTGACGCGTCTTTGGTTTCCCCATGCTCCCAGTACAATCCTGTTTGGTTTTGGTATTTCTCTTTCGATGCCATCATTATATGATTCAAAGCACCTCTATCTGCTGATTGAAGAAAAGGACGAATTATTTTCACTAAAAGCCCGTAAGCTCCTCGCATATGACGATGAGCATTGGTATTAATAAAATATCCCGGTGAAACAGCATAAACCGATACCCCAGTTTCTTCCAGGTTTTTAGCAAGCCGAAAAGAGAATGCATTCAGGCAAGCTTTTGAGCGTGCATACGCTTGGAATCCAGTTCCATGATTTATTTTATTCCAGCGTTTTCTATTGTTGATATCATCAAAATCAAATTCCTTAACCATCCTATGAGCATCCGAAGAGATATTAATAATCCTTGATGGCGCTGCCGCTTGCAGCAAATCAAGCAAAAGATGGGTCAGTAAAAATGGTCCTAAGAAATTGGTTGCTAATGTCATCTCAAACCCGTCTTCGTTTTCTCTTCTCATCGACTCGGTGATGCCTGCGTTGTTGATCAAGACATCCAAACGTGAATAATGCTCGTGAATGTGGTGGGATAAACGATGCAATCGCGAAAAGGAAGACACATCGCAGTCAATGTATTCAATTGAGTTGTTACCAGTGGCTTCAATAATTTCATCTCGAGCTGCGAGACCATTTTCAGTGTCAAAATCCACCAAGATTAGGGTAGCGCCTTTTTCAGCCAGTGATTTGGCAGCAATTCTTCCCATGCCACTGGCTGTCCCAGTGATTAGGCAAATTTTGTCTTTCATGAATAGTTTAATTGAGCATTGAGGGATC
>Ga0208335_1000665_pt1 | contig 11590 bp, 10 predicted proteins | sample DeeseametaMP0759_FD_184202 | JGI IMG/M metagenome (GOLD analysis project Ga0208335, IMG submission 184202) | Marine microbial communities from the Deep Atlantic Ocean - MP0759 (SPAdes) | ecosystem: Environmental > Aquatic > Marine > Oceanic | place: West of Cape Town, South Africa, South...
TTATCCTTAACTGAATACATAGGTTAAGGAGGCAAACCTAGGGAACTGAAACATCTAAGTACCTAGAGGAAAAGAAATCAACCGAGATTCCCTTAGTAGCGGCGAGCGAACGGGGACCAGCCCTTAAGCAATTTTTTGATTAGTAGAATGTTCTGGAAAGTTCAACGACACAGGGTGATAGTCCCGTATACGAAAATCTTTTAATTGTGAAATCGAGTAAGGCGGCGCACGTGAAACGCTGTTTGAATATGGGGGGACCACCCTCCAAGGCTAAATACTCTCTAATGACCGATAGTGAACAAGTACCGTGAGGGAAAGGCGAAAAGAACCCCGGGAGGGGAGTGAAATAGAACCTGAAATCGTATGCATACAAGCAGTAGGAGCAGACTTGTTCTGTGACTGCGTACCTTTTGTATAATGGGTCAGCGACTTACTTCTCAGTAGCAAGGTTAACCATTAGGGGAGCCGTAGGGAAACCGAGTCTTAAATGGGCGTTTAGTTGCTGGGAGTAGACCCGAAACCGGGTGATCTATCCATGGCCAGGGTGAAGGTTAGGTAAAACTAACTGGAGGCCCGAACCCACTTATGTTGAAAAATGAGGGGATGAGCTGTGGATAGGGGTGAAAGGCCAAACAAACCCGGAGATAGCTGGTTCTCTCCGAAATCTATTTAGGTAGAGCCTCGCGTATTACTTCTGGGGGTAGAGCACTGTTATGGCTAGCGGGTCGTCAAGACTTAGTAAACCATTGCAAACTCCGAATACCAGAAAGTATGAGCGCGGGAGACACACTGCGGGTGCTAACGTCCGTAGTGGAAAGGGAAACAACCCAGACCGTCAGCTAAGGTCCCAAAGTTATAGTTAAGTGGGAAACGATGTGAAAAGGCCCAGACAGCCAGGAGGTTGGCTTAGAAGCAGCCATTCCTTTAAAGAGTGCGTAATAGCTCACTGGTCGAGTCGGTTTGCGCGGAAGATTTAACGGGGCTAAACTATACACCGAAGCTGCGGATCGCAATTTATTGCGATGGTAGGAGAGCGTTCTGTAAGCCGTTGAAGGTGAACTGTGAGGTTTGCTGGAGGTATCAGAAGTGCGAATGCTGACATGAGTAACGATAAAGGGGGTGAAAAACCCCCTCGCCAGAAGTCCAAGGTTTCCTACGCAACGTTAATCGGCGTAGGGTAAGTCGGCCCCTAAGGCGAGGCAGAAATGCGTAGTCGATGGGAAACGGGTTAATATTCCCGTACTTCATATAACTGCGATGGGAAGACGGAGTAGGTTAGCTCAGCAAGGCGATGGTTGTCCTTGTTCAAGCGTGTAGAAATGGTTCTTAGGAAAATCCGGGAACCTCTATTTCAAGGCGTGATAACGATCCCTCTTTTGGGAGAAGTGAGTAATACCATGCTTCCAGGAAAATCCTCTAAGCTTCAGGTTATATGAAACCGTACCCCAAACCGACACAGGTGGACGAGATGAGAATTCTAAGGCGCTTGAGAGAACTCGGGTGAAGGAACTAGGCAAAATGACACCGTAACTTCGGGAGAAGGTGTGCTCTTTGTATGTGATATCACTTGCTGATTGAGCAGAAGAGAGTTGAAAATACTAGGTGGCTGCGACTGTTTATTAAAAACACAGCACTCTGCAAACACGTAAGTGGACGTATAGGGTGTGACGCCTGCCCGGTGCTTGAAGGTTAATTGATGAGGTTAGCGCTTGCGCGAAGCTTTTGATCGAAGCCCAAGTAAACGGCGGCCGTAACTATAACGGTCCTAAGGTAGCGAAATTCCTTGTCGGGTAAGTTCCGACCTGCACGAATGGCGTAACGACGGCCACACTGTCTCCACCCGAGACTCAGTGAAATTGAAATTGCTGTTAAGATGCAGTATACCCGCGGCCAGACGGAAAGACCCCGTGCACCTTTACTACAGCTTTGCATTGAACTCTGATCCTACCTGTGTAGGATAGGTGGGAGGCTTTGAAGCTTGAACGCTAGTTTGAGTGGAGCCACCCTTGAAATACCACCCTGGTATGGTTGGGGTTCTAACCTAGGTCCGTAATCCGGATCGGGGACAATGCATGGTGGGTAGTTTGACTGGGGCGGTCTCCTCCCAAAGAGTAACGGAGGAGCGCAAAGGTACCCTCAGCACGGTCGGACATCGTGCAATGAGCGCAAAGGTAAAAGGGTGCTTGACTGCGAGACAGACACGTCGAGCAGGTAGGAAACTAGGTCTTAGTGATCCGGTGGTTCTGAGTGGAAGGACCATCGCTCAACGGATAAAAGGTACGCCGGGGATAACAGGCTGATACCCCCCAAGAGTTCACATCGACGGGGGTGTTTGGCACCTCGATGTCGGCTCATCACATCCTGGGGCTGAAGCAGGTCCCAAGGGTATGGCTGTTCGCCATTTAAAGTGGTACGCGAGCTGGGTTTAGAACGTCGTGAGACAGTTCGGTCCCTATCTACCGTGGGCGTTGGAGACTTGAGGGAAGCTGTTCTTAGTACGAGAGGACCGGAATGGACACACCTCTGGTGTTTCGGTTGTGACGCCAGTCGCATTGCCGAGTAGCTATGTGTGGAAAGGATAACCGCTGAAAGCATCTAAGCGGGAAGCCCCTCCCAAGATTAGGTCTCCCTGAGAGTTTAACTCTCCTTAAGATCCCTCGAAGACTACGAGGTTGATAGGCTAGGTGTGGAAGTGCAGCAATGTATGAAGCTAACTAGTACTAATTGATCGTGAGGCTTGACCATATAACACCCAAAATATTTGGAGATGTTGATGTGTCATGCAATACACTGTGTAAGTGCACAAACTTTATTTCATTTCAAATTCGTTAAATCATAAAAACTTTTTAATTCGTTTGAGTTGAGATTTATCTTAAATCAAACAACCAGTTTGCTTAGCGACAATAGCAAGTGTGACCCACCTGATCCCATACCGAACTCAGAAGTGAAACCACTTAGCGCCGATGGTAGTGTGGGGTCTCCCCATGTGAGAGTAGGACATTGCTAGGCTTTTATTTGAAAAACCCCAACACCTTACGAGGTCTTGGGGTTTTTTATTGCCTGTTGAAAAGAATTTAAAAACCTTTTTCGCAAATCTTTAATTTGATCCTTTAGGTCTTGTTACCTTTCTGCTTGTCCAGACAGGCAACCGAAAGAAGACACCCTACAACAAAATCGATTAATCTTAAATTCGTTTTCTCGAGTTACGCTGATATTCACTAACGTTCATTTACACAAATTCTTGAACGAAAACTTCATTAAAGATTATTGGCGATATTATTGTCAAGGGGATGGGTCAAAAACCAAAGCTGATTAACCACTTTGGTTTTTGATAAACTGGCCTTCACCTACAAAGTTTAATTGATTTATTTAAGCCCTCTTGTAATTCTAGTAGGCCCTTCAATTATTGAGAAATCTTTTGATACAGCATTTTCAAAATTTGGATTACCTGCAACTCCAGCAAATAATTCAGAATTTAAGTATGCCACCATAGCATCTTTGGATTCCCATTGATATACGCCGCCGTACGTATTATTATCTTCGTCGGCTAACCAGTGTTTTGAAATTAACCCAGGCAAGTCTGCAAAGGTTTGAGCGAGTTCGTTGCAAACGCCTTCAAATTCAGAACGTGTTATTCCAGATAGATTGAAATTAATTATTTGTATATGCATGTTTTATCCTTGTTATTAAATAAAAATTGTATTAGAGTCTAATTAAAATTATTAATTATCCATTCAACTCCATTATGCAAAAAAAAAACGAATGTCAAGCTGATTCATATATTTATTATTATCCGAATTTTTAATAATATGACGCCCTTTTCATCATCAAAATATTGGAAATAATTGAAATGGGATTTTTTGAAGGCAAAAATACCTGTTAAAACCTCAGTAAACACACTTTTCAGACTAAAAACAGCCTGTTTTGATGAATATATTGCTGAAATGTTCGGTGTATTTCAGCTTTTTAAAAAATTTCGGAAAAAATACCCCAAGGTAGTCTCTCTTGCCTTTCGGCAATTCACCTTCTTGAAATGGTTAATAATCTGAGTTGTTATGCAGCTTTTTTATTAAATGCGACTCTCTATTTTGTATGTGATAATGACACCACATTGAAAATATCTGAAAGTTTTATTTTTTTACTGAGCATTACATTTCATCGTTCAAGTTATTGTTGTTAGGTTGTTCTTTTGTAATTAAAACTTGTCTGAAGAGCTAAAGGGTTGGTTCATTCCCGTTGCCCATGGTTAGCTTTTTGTAAATTTATTGCATTGGGGTAATTATGATTTCTGCAGAAGGCAAAACTATTGGCAAAGCTTTTCAACAAGCTGTTTCTCAATATCCGAACAATATTTTTTTAATGGTACCTATAGACCAAGATCGAGCGTACCATCCAAACGGTTATTCTATCACCTATTTGGCTGCTCAAAAAGAAGTAGACAATATCGCCAGACTACTGAATGAGGCTGGATATGGTCATGGGCATCGTATTGCCACTCTTATTGAAAATCAACCAGAATTTATACTTGTTAAACTTGCGTGTAATCAATTGGGTATTTCAATTGTGCCAGTGAATCCTGATTATCGCCCAGCTGAAATTGTCTATTTGTTGGAAGATTCTGGTGTCGAGATGGCCATTGTTTTAGAGCGCCGAAGTAAGCAATTTAACAATGCTGCATTGGGATCTACTAAACAAATATCAGTTGTTCTTTTTGAGGATATACAGAATGGCGTTCCTGCGTCATCAACTCGCCCGCCTGATAGCACGCCGGTCAACACCGAAACAGAGGCAAGCTTACTCTATACCAGTGGCACAACGGGTCAACCAAAAGGTTGTCGTACAGGCCATGAATATGAATTAATGCTTGGATCATGGTACGTCACTAGAGGTGGCATTGTCCAGTTTGAAGAGGAAAAGGAGCGATTGCTAAATCCCTTGCCACTTTTTCATATTAACTCAGCAATTCTTTCGTTGTTTGCTGTGATGCTCACTGGCAACTGTCAGATTCAGTTGGATCGGTTTAGCCCAAGTAAATGGTGGCCGGCTATTCGAGAAACTGAAGCAACAATTGTGCATTATTTGGGCACAATTGTGCCAATCCTAATGAACACAGAACCCGCAGAGAGCGATCAAGATCATAAGGTTAAATTTGCTTTTGGTGCCGGTTTGGAGCCGGTTTTACACGATGCTTTTGAAAAGCGTTTTGGGTTTCCTTTGATAGAGGGATGGGGAATGACAGAGTTTTGCCGTCTTCTCATGGATTGTGATGAGCCACGTCAAATTAACACTCGTGCTATAGGTAAACCACAACCTGAATTAGAAGTCCGAGTTGTGGATTTGAACGACAATGACGTTCTGGTTGGTGAGTCAGGTGAAATGCTGCTACGCCACTCGGCTCAAACGCCACGTAAATGGGCTTTTCTAGGTTATCTTAATAAACCCGACATTACTGAAGAGGCATGGCGAGGTGGTTGGCTTCATACTGGAGATACAGTTTTCCAAGATGAAACTGGAATGATTTATTTTGTCGATCGAAAAAAAAATATTATTCGTCGTTCTGGTGAGAATATTGCAGCTGCAGAGGTTGAGGCGGTTATCCAAGAACACTATGCGGTGGCTCAAGTGACCTGTATTGCAGTTGCTGATGAACTAAGAGAGGAAGAAGTATTTGCTTGTATCGTGCCAGCGATTCAAACACAAGTAAGTGAAGAGATAGCTCTCGATATATTTAACCATTGTTTCGAACGTTTGGCGTATTACAAAGCACCTGGCTGGCTTCTTTTTGTCGAATCTTTGCCTGTTACTGGCACCCAAAAGGTCATAAAACATAAAATATTTTCTGCTGATATTGATCCCTGCAAGCAACAAGGTGTTTTTGATTTACGGCACTTCAAAAAGCGTACTAGATATTAATGATCTAGCATTTTGGTTTAATATGTCTGGGAATAGTAGTAATTGAGGATTTCAGTCACGATTAGATGGTGCAAATAATTGGCGTTTCTTTTTGTCATATGCTGTGAAACTTATATAATGGCTACTTAAAATAAACCATTTTTCTAATGTCGGATTACACCCCTCTTGCCCTCGCAGCTAAAGCGTTATCAATTAATTTAAACGAACAACAATATGGCAGTATTGTTGAAATTGGCGCCGGACAAGAAGTCGCTCGTAACTTCTTTAAAGTGGGCGCTGCTGCGGGAACAATTGCAAAAACCAGTTCGGCTTATGATATGGCGGTTAGTGATGCAATTTATGGCAAAACAGGTCGTTACGTCAGCCGAGAACGGGTTGAAAAAATTCTTAATTATGAGTTTCAGTTGTGCGTTGAGCGTTTGGAAGAAACCAGAGAAGATGACAGTACTTTTTTCGCTTATGCAGCAACCGTAGAGGCTAAAGCATATCAGCGTGAAAATGAATGTCATGGTTGGATTGGTATTCAATTCCAAGGAGAGGCCAAACAAAATCCACCCAATCAGGTTGTTTGCCATGTGCGTATGCTTAACAAAACTAACAAACAGCAATCAGAGGCACTGGGCATACTAGGGGTAAATTTAATTTATGCATCCTTTCATTACCGACACGATGAAAATATTTTTATTAAGTCACTAAAAGATAATCTTGGCGATGATCGCATAGAAATCGATTTAATTCATTTTTCTGGCGATCATTTTAAAGATGTTGATAATCGTTTAGCGAGCGTATTACTGGTAAAAAATTGGCTAACTCGAGCGGTAATGTTTGATAATCAAGGCAATCCAGCAGTGCCTCGTGATGTGCTCTATAAAAAACCGACTGTAGTTACTCGAGGTTCTTTTAAGCCACCCACTAAAGTACATTTAGATATGACAGAATGTGGCGTTCGTCTATTGGCTGAAGTCACCCAATCAGATGAAGAGCAAACTGTCCGTTTGGCAGAAATTTCAATGTCTCAACTGGTTTCTGAAAAAAAAATAGATAACAAGGATTTTTTGGCACGAGTCACTTTGGCTAACTCATTAGGTATGCATGTTATATTGTCAGATTATGTGCGTTATTTTAGTCTCAGCTCATGGCTTCGCCGACACACAAATCAGACGATTGCTATCTTAATAAAAGCGATAGATCTGCCCTATGTTTTTAATGATGACTTGTATCAAACCCTAGATGGTGGCACCCTTGAAGGGTTAGGAAAATTATTCCATAACGATACTAAGGTGATGGTCTATCCTGCTTTCGAAGACGGTCGTTTTATTAATCTATCCAACGCGCCTAAGCCTGAAAGTTTGAAACACATTATTACACAGTTAATACAGAATAATAAATTGATCCCAATTGAGCACTTTTCAAATGATGTGGTTGGTATTTCTGCTCGCACAACGATGAAAATGATTGTCGCTGGTGAAAATGGCTGGGAAGAGAACTTACTGTCAGAAACGATTGAAATAATGAAACAACAAAATCTATACGGAATTAATAAGAAGTCTGATAGCTAGACAGTATTGATATAAGATTATATTCCTTCGTTATTTCATATAAAAAAATGAGGTTTATTGACCGAATTGGCTGTCAATAGTCATTTAATACTTCGACTTTATGTAGTCCATACTCACTTGTGTGAATTGCACTCAAATATAACTGACCTAAATTGACTGTGATAATTACTCAACTAGCGTCATGTTGAGGTTTTGTATAATACAACTCCTTAACAACACTTGTCACCGTAAACCACCATCTGAAGTTTTTCTCTGTTGAAGGCAATAAGCCTTTGCAGCAATTGATGTTAATTAATTATAAATAACAAGGAAATTATATGAGCCACATTGTTCACGGAAATGTTAAACAAAGATTACAGCGAAGCGAATTAGCTGTACCAGGATCCAGCCCTAAAATGTTTGAAAAGGCCTTAAAAAGCGAAGCTGACTATATCTTTTTAGATTTGGAAGATGCTGTTGCACCAGATGACAAAGTACAAGCTCGTAAAAATGTTATTGAAGCACTTAACGATTTGGATTGGCGTGGTAATGGCAAGACGGTTTCTGTGCGTATTAACAGCATTGACACCCATTATATGTATCGTGATGTGGTTGATGTGGTTGAGCAAGCGGGTGCAAATTTAGATACTATCCTTCTGCCTAAAGCGGGCACTTTCTCAGACATTTACATGCTTTCTGCAATGCTAAATCAGATTGAAACTTCTACTGGTATGAAAAATCGTATTGGTATCGAAGTCCTTATCGAAACAACTCTTGGCATGGCAAACGTACTGGATATCGCCAAAAAAGGTCGTTACGAGCGCCTTGAAGCGATGCATTTCGGTGTCGCTGACTATGCTGCAAGTTGTCGTGCGCGCACTACGGTTATCGGTGGTTTAAACCCCGATTATCCTGGTGACCAGTGGCACGCAGGCCTTTCTCAAATGTTGGTTGCCTGTCGAGCGTACGGCATTCGTGCAATTGACGGTCCTTTCGGTGACTTTAACGATCCTGAGTCTTACACAGATGCAGCGCGTCGTGGTGCGGCTCTTGGCTTTGAAGGTAAGTGGGCGATTCACCCATCTCAAATCGCTTTGGCTAATGATGTATATACACCTCCGCCATCTGAAGTTCAGCACGCAAAAGACATTCTTATCGCACTTGAAGTGGCAGCCAAAGAGGGTCGTGGCGCGGCACAATTAAACGGTCGTATGATCGATGCAGCTTCTGCAAAAATGGCAGAAAACATCGTTAATACAGATAATGCAATTCAAGCAAAATAAAAAAGGTTAACTATGAATATTCATGAGTATCAAGCCAAGAAAATTTTGGCAAAATATGGCGTTCCAGTGCCGAAAGGCGGCGTTGCGCATTCAGCAACTGAAGCAATTTATCAAGCCAATGAATTAGGTGGCGACAAGTGGATTGTTAAAGCACAACTTCATTCTGGCGCACGCGGTAAAGCAGGTGGTGTGAAGCTATGTACAAGTCATCAAGAGATTGCAGATCTTTGTGATCATCTTCTTGGTAACAATCTAGTGACCCATCAAACCGGCCCTGAAGGCAAGATGGTTTCTAGCATGTATGTGGAAGAAGCTAGTGATATTGCAAGAGAACTTTACTTTAGTATCGTCCTAGATAGGGCTACTCAAAGAGTGACTTTAATCGCTTCTACGGAAGGCGGCATGGACATTGAGGCGGTAGCTGAAGAGACACCCGAGAAAATTTTTACGATTACAATTGATCCCGCAGTTGGTATGCAGCAATTCCAAGCGCGTCAATTGGCATTTTCATTAAACTTGCCAAATGAAGCAATTGCAGCTGCAACTAAAGCCGTAATGGCCTGTTATCGCTGTCTGCGTGATACTGATGCAAATCAATTAGAAATCAACCCGCTGATCCTTACTACTGACAACAAAATCTTAGCACTTGATGCAAAGATGGGCTTTGATGAGAATGCTCTTTACCGTCAACCAGAAATTTATGAATGTCGTGATAAGACACAAGAAGATCCACGCGAAATCAACGCTGCTGAGCACGATCTAAGCTACATTGGCTTGGAAGGAAACATTGGTTGTATGATTAATGGTGCTGGTCTTGCAATGGCGACTATGGACATGATTCAACATTCAGGTGGTGAGCCAGCTAACTTTCTAGATATCGGCGGTGGCGCCTCTCCTGAGCGTGTTGCTACAGCGATTGAGTTGGTGCTGTCTGACCCTTCTGTTGAAGCTCTTTTGGTTAACATTTTCGCCGGTATTAACCGTTGTGATTGGGTAGCCCAAGGCATTGTTGACTTACTAAATAAACGCGATATTGATGTACCTTTCGTGGTGCGCTTGTCGGGCACAAATGTTGAAGAAGGCCAGAGAATCTTAAGAGAGAGCGGCAAGAAAGTAATTACAGCCGACACCCTAGCAGACGCAGCTACTAAAGTTGTTGATGCTTGGAAAGAAGCAACAGGAAAATAAGGATCAATTATGAGTATTTTTATTAATGAAAAAACCCCAATTTTAGTTCAAGGCATCACGGGTCGCATTGGTACGTTCCACGCTCAAGAGATGATTGAGTATGGCACGAATGTGGCTGCAGGTGTAACACCCGGAAAGGGCGGTACAACACACTTAGGCGTTCCTGTATTTAATACAGTCCAAGAAGCTGTTGCAGCGACGGGCGTTGAGGCCAGCATTACATTTGTTCCACCTGCTTATGCAGCAGATGGCATTATGGAAGCAGCCGAAGCTGGTATTAAGTTTTGTGTCAATATCACAGATGGTATTCCGACTCAAGACATGATTAGAGTAAAGCGCTATATCAATAGTGCCAAGCCTTCAGAGCGTATGGTTTTGACAGGCCCTAACTGCGCTGGCACTATCAGTCCAGGTAAGGCGATGATGGGCATTATGCCGGGTCATATTTATATGCAAGGTAATGTCGGTCTAATCGGTCGTTCAGGCACTTTAGGCTACGAGGCAGCCTCTCAAATGAAAGAGCTGGGTATTGGTATCAGTACTAGTGTTGGTATTGGTGGTGATCCAATCAACGGTAGTTCGTTTACTGAAATCTTAAAGCATTTTGAGCAAGACGATGAAACTGCAGCGATCATGATTATTGGTGAAATTGGCGGCCCTCAGGAAGCTGAAGCGGCAGAGTACTTTAAGAATCATATGACTAAGCCAGTAGCAGCTTACATTGCTGGTTTAACCGCTCCTCCGGGGCGTACTATGGGTCACGCGGGCGCTATTGTTAACTCTGCTGGTGAGAGCGCTGCAGAAAAAGTAGAAATCCTTCAAGCTGCTGGCATTTTGGTTTCGCCAACACCTTCGGAAATGGGTACGACTATGCAAGTCTTACTAAAAGGCTAATAAAAATCCAACTCTAGAGCTCTGGCTCTAAGTACGGTTTTTATGAAAAATGCCTCTACCTTATATAAAGTAGAGGCATTTTTTTTGTCTAATAGAATTATCTAAACTCTATCTAGGATTCTGTAGGTTTGGTGCTTAACCATTTGTTCCCTGCAGGTAAGACGCTATACCATAATTCTATTTTGGCGCCGTCTTCGTATGTAAAAGTGATAATTTTGTTATTGTCCGTATGAACATCCTTAATGTCATCATCTAATTTGCCATTTTGAAATAAGGCAAGCAATTGGTCGTATATATTTTGTGCTCTTTTTTCTGTATAAGGCATACTTTCTCCCATTCTTTTATTGTCGTTCCTTATTATTCTACTCGCTATGCACGGTTAACAATACACAAAGTGTTGCTACGCTTGTATGTGATAATGTCTTCGCAATAATTGTCAGAGGAGTGCTCTCATTTTTCATATAGCCCTACATTTCATTGTCCCAGCACTTGTGGTTGGATTATTTTTTAGGCGAGAATGGAAGTTTGCCTATTTTGTGATGATGGCGACCATGCTTGTTGACATTGATCATCTGTTGGCTGTTCCCATCTATGACGCTATGCGTTGTGGTATTGGTTTTCATCCGCTGCACGGTTTTATTCCTATTGCCTTATATGCGGCTTTTTGCTTTATTCCAAAATTTCGCATTATCGGCATCGGCTTGGTTATTCACATGGCGCTAGACTCTCTTGATTGTCAATTAACCAATGGTGTGTGGTTTATATCGTAATTAA
>Ga0208335_1000670_pt1 | contig 11547 bp, 8 predicted proteins | sample DeeseametaMP0759_FD_184202 | JGI IMG/M metagenome (GOLD analysis project Ga0208335, IMG submission 184202) | Marine microbial communities from the Deep Atlantic Ocean - MP0759 (SPAdes) | ecosystem: Environmental > Aquatic > Marine > Oceanic | place: West of Cape Town, South Africa, South Atlantic...
CAGCTGCTCACTTGACAGGCCTAAATCAGCCAAAATATAATCAAAAATAGGCTCACCGCACTCGGCAAAAAATTCAGGAAGTTCAGAAAAACTGGCCTGACCCAGTTTGGTTTGCTTTTCGTATGTCTTCAATCTTTCCGCTGCAGCTTTTACAGCAAGCGTATCTCTATCAATTCCGTACAGCTTTGCGTCCGGAAAATTTTCCAACAAGCACCTGCTGTGTCCCCCGCCGCCAAGAGTACAATCCAGAATTGTTTGTGTTGATTCCGGGGCAAAATCAACCACTTCTTGTGTTAAAACTGAAATATGTTCAAACTGCATTTTCATTTAAAGCGTAACATTTTTTTTGCTGCAGCATGATAAGCGTAAATCTTTTTAAAAGCTATGTTGTTTGTACGGAGTAAACTTTGAAAAAGTACATTCGGGTTAAGAGCTTTGCTTTGTGCAAAAATCAGGTTCAGCAATGTTTTTGCGTGTTCTTGAGAAAAATCCCTGCGTACCACCAAAACAGGATACCAAGCCACTCCCTCCAATTCTTCTATTTGATAATGATATTTATTGGCCGGAAGTTTTTGTGTAATCAGCCAGGAGAATTTTAACCGCAAAGCCTGAATCAACTGCTGATTTAATGATAAAAGCCGGATTCCCGGAAACTGTTCCAGCCAGTCGTTGACTTCTTTCAATGGAGCAGGACCGGTGAAAGCAAGCACTTCTTCAGAAAACCCTTCTGAAAAATTTGGAATGCTCTCAGTATTGAACCAGTTAATTTTTGTTTGCGGTGCTAAATTCTTCCAGACTTGCGCGAAATAAAACGAATTATCATGTACAAGCAAAGTTTGGGTGCTTTCAAGTGAGAGTAGAGGTCCGGGAACTGTACCCATGACATACAACCAGTTTTGCCAAAGAACTGTAAGAACACGCAAACCTGGGTGTTTTTTTAATTCTTTGTGTGCGATTGCAGCATCAATAATCGCCAGTGTAACCCTGTTATTCTCTAATTGTGTCAGACGGCTCTCGGGCGAAATTTCAGGATGTATCACGAATTCTATTTTGCGACTGGTTTTGGATGAACTCCAAAGACGCGCCAGCTCATTAGCAAAAATATATGATCCAGTATTTTGACTACCGGTAAGAATTATATTTTGCTGCTGGCCCAACAAAGTCACTGAACTGGAACAGAGCAACAAAATTTGAACAAATATTTTTAAGAATAGCTTCATATAAAATATTTTTCACCGTTGGCATTCCGGACAAAAAAAAGTGCTCCTTTGCTGCTGCACTATTCGTTGAATAGGCGTTCCACATTCTGTGCAGGGCTGTTCCTTTTTATCATAAACCTGCAGAAATTGTTGAAATGCCCCAGTTTTATCATCAACTCTGCGGAAATCAGAAATAGTTGTCCCATTATTCTTTATCGCTTCTTGCAGGATATATTTTGTGTATTTTATAATCAACGACCATTCTCTTTTATTGATGCTGCCCGCATTTCGCTGAGGATGTATCCTGGAGCGGAACAATATTTCTGAAACATAAATGTTGCCCAGTCCTGCAATTATTTTTTGATCCAGCAGTACTGATTTAATTTCCCGCTTGGAGGATCCAAGATTCTTTTTGAAATAACCTAGAGTCATAGCTTTCGAAAGAGGTTCAATTCCCAGTTTTTGCAAGGACTTTGAGTCAGCTAAATCATCATATACTTCCAGAGTTCCAAAGCAGCGAATATCATCAAATATCATCTGCCGTCCACTTTCTAAGTTAAACCAGACACGATTATATTTTGTCGGTTCCGGTAGAGGATCACTGACTATGAATTTCCCAGTCATCCGTAAATGAGCAACTAAATATCTTTTTGGTTCTAAATTAAAAATCAGGTATTTGGCCCGACGCCTAACATCCATAAATTTTCTTCCGCACAATTGTTCCTGGAACATATCCAGGTCTCCCTGCACAATTGGATTACTGCGGAATATTTCAACTGATGAAATAATGTCTCCACATATTTCTTCACGTAATTCTCGAACGACAGTTTCGACTTCAGGTAGTTCCGGCATTTAAATCTTTTTCAAGCTTGATTGATTTCTCTTCGTGCAGGATATTCTATCTGAGTCAGATTCGACACTCAACCCCTTTCCGTAGAGGAGTTGTTATTACTATTAATTTAACTAAACATTTGACTGAATTATTTATATATATAATTATACTCTGACCCTATTTAATAATCACTATACGTCCTTTTCGCATTAAAGAAGTATTGCAAATGACGCAGGCAAAGTTTTCTTGGAATTTTGTGTTAACATTGAGTTTGTGTGATAATACGCTGATTGATTGATATTGTATTTGATAAACTGTCTAGTACCCTCTGATTATTTTGTGTATTGATCAGAAAAAATATTCGTAGAACAATTATGCCTGTTTATAATATTTAATTATCATTGAAAAAAGAAGGAACCAATTGAGTCGTGCATATTATTCATCAACTGTTGAAAAATTATTAACTGATAAACAGGACTTAATTCTTGGTGAATTAACATATTTTCGGGATTATTATTTTAGGTCAAAATGGCTGTAGGATGGGCCCGTGAAGGGGCGGTACAGGAGCAAATTGAGGCTACAGTTGAAGATGCTGTTCAATTAGCACGAAGTCGCTTACCAGAAGGGGAAAGTTTTATCAAATGTGAGGAATGCGAAATCGAAATTCCGGCTGCCCGGCGGAAAGCAGTACCGGGTGTACGACTATGCATTCAATGTCAGGAAGAATTAGAAAAAAAGCAGACCGCGATCAGTTATTACAATCGAAGTGGGAATAAGGACAGCCAACTGAAATGATGCCCACTATTGCGGGATGTTAAGCATTAATCAAGAGCGAATTTTCCCCCATGGTGTCCCCTGCAGTCTCTGTCCGGCAATCCACAAACCCAGAATCCTGCATATAACTGCGGTAGCGAGCGGAGCAATCAGCCAGATTGTCTGATCTATGCTCAAGGGGAGGTTTGCTTCTACTGCATGTGATACGTACTGACTGCCTATAAATGCAGTGGGATCATTACTTTTTTGGAATTCACGTCGATTGCAATCCTTCCTCAACGGCTTTTCGATCTTTTCTTTTAAGCATAAAATCGTCCTCCATAATGGATAAATTTTGCGGGGGCATTATGGCAGCAAGCGTATTAGAATCATCTAAACCCAACAACACTCGAATCAGTCGACTGAAAATGTCCATGGGTGAACTGGTAGAACTATCGGTAATTTTAAGCTGTTTTTTTATCCCCTCCGGGACCTCAAATTGCCTCTTTTCTTCATTGTAATCAAAGGGGGTATTGTTTTCGCTATAATAACCATTTGGTAAAAATTTCAATCTTGCAAAATTCATCAAAAATTCCTGTGTTGTTTTGCTTCTAGCTAAATCCTGTTCCAGTTCATTTTCAAGTCCTTCACCTTGTTTGAAGGAACTTTCCATTTTGTTCAACAGGGTGAAAAATATGTGTGTGTTTGTCAACACCTGATATATCATTTTACCCTCGGATGATGTCATTTCTTTGCAGGCTTTTTTCAGGGCAACCATTTGAAATGGCTGGAAAGGATCGTAAGTTGGTTTTTTATTGCCAATAGCAAGCTCACTGGATTTATCAGATTTTTTTGTTTTTCTAACCTTGGATTTTACCACAATAGAATCTTGCTCTGATTTTTCTTTAGTGCTTGTCAACTCTACTTTTCTTGCAGATTCTTTTATTCTAAGAGCTTTAATCCTGTCACTGACTGGTATTAACTCTGAATGAAGTTCATCGACAAAACGCTGCTCCTCTTGTACTCCAAGACCTAACATTTCATCCAGTATCCAATTCAACTCCTCCACTTGATCCGCTCTTTGCCGCAAACTATTTTCAGAAAATCCCGTGTCCTGTCCCAGCAGTGCTATTGTTTGCTCATACAAGGCCCCTGAGTCAAGTTTTTGTTCTCGCAACTTAGCTAGTTCCAGCCACATAGATTCGACTTCCTTGATGGAACTTTTCAACAAAACACATGTTTTAGTTATACTTCCAAAAAACATTGATGCTGAGGTTAAAATCGCATTTTCATCATAAGCGTTCTTCAAGAATTTATAAGTCTGCCTGGAGTCCCAGTCAGAGGCATTTGAAAGTGTTTCCAAAAAGGTTTTAAGTTTGTCACAATACTGACTCATCGCTTCTTTGCCTTGTTCAAGTAAGTCCAGCGAATGAATCATTCCTTCTGTAATTGGGGCATCAAACAAGTCAACATCATTGACACTTTGATGTAATTTAAGCAATGTATCGCTCTTTGAGTCAGCAACGCGACCACCTTTTTCCAGCATACCTTTGATCAGTTCAAGGACTTTGATCAGGAAAGAATTGGTGATAGTTTGTGAAGATGCATTGTGATAAATCTTTCCAAAGCAGATTGAAAGGTTTTGTAGAATTCCTGTCACTTCCTGTAAAGTTTCGTCAACACCTGCAAAAGACTCACTAAAAAGTTGCAGTTTCTCCAGTTCCTGTACAGCACTATCATGGAAGCTTGAGATACTTTTCTCAATACCATCACTGTCTTTTTGCTCTTCAAGTATTTTCAAATGTCTATTAAGAAATCCCAATGGTTCAAAAGGGATACGGAGCAGATGCATACGGAGGGTCATATCCATAAGTGACATTTCGTACAGATGAATACCCCAGTCCGGAATATTTTTTGAGGTCGGAACTCTTACATTTTTGAGCTTTTTTTCAAAACTGGAAAGTTGGTCCAGAATTTCATTTGGAGTAGACTGTTCCGCAGGCGTTTTTTTTGAAAGAGCATCCGTCAGTGCTTGCTGCTCCAATTCCTGGATTTGGTGAACATTATGGAAAAACTTATAAACAGATTGAACTTCTTCTATGGTCATTGGTGGATCAAAGTTACCAATATTTTCATTTTTGAGTAATTTTTCTGCAAGTGGTGCGCTCTCTGCGTATATTTTTTCAACTTCAGTTTTTGCAGAATCATCTACATTTACATCAATTGGCAATCGTGTCCATTTTCCTTGCTGGTGACCGTCGCGTATTTTCCGGATTTGTTTCATAGATAATGCAATTGCTTTTCCGGCAGAAAATCCAAGTGGTTCTGTGGCATAAAATCCTTGATCCAGACTAAAATGGATGCACTCAGACTTGCGGATTATATGATTCTTCATTTTCAAATAACGAGTTGCATCTCTATTAAAATGCTCCGGAGTGCGGCATTTATTATACAGTTCCTTGTTGGTTCGGTTGATCTCCGCCAGAATTGAAACTATACTATCCTGTTCACCGGCCTGAAAAATCCAGCGATTTTCTTTACTCAGTGCAATTTTAACAAATTGAGTGATATCTTTTGTTGCCTTTACAGCTTCCTGAACATGAGATACAGGTTTTCTCTCAGCCTCAAGAGCCGATTTGGCCTGTTTTAATTGTTCCAGTGTATTAGTGGACATAAGAATCCCTCCAAGATATACTGTACCCTATGATTATCTTTTCGTACTGACAGACATGTTACATCAGTGGCCTGAGCCAATTGGGAAATAAAACTGAAGATCTGAAGACATTTATATTTTTTCCCATTGAAACTAAGTATTTAAGATTCAAGAATGAAATCGTTATTGGAAAGTATCTCACAACCTACAGAGATACAAAACTTAAATTTGCAAGAATTAACTCAGTTGGCCGAAGAATGCCGTCAACGTATCATCGAAGTCACCAGCCAACGTGGAGGCCATCTTGCTTCTTCCCTTGGTACTGTAGAAATCACAGTAGCATTGCTGAAAAATTTTAATTTCAACATTGACCGAATTGTCTGGGACGTAGGACACCAGGCCTACGCCTATAAAATTCTGACCGGCCGCAATGAAAAATTTGATTCGCTTGGTAAAGCCGGCGGCATCAAAAAATTTCTCTCACGTGACGAAAGCAGTTTCGACCATTTTGGAGCAGGACATGCCTCAACTTCAATTTCTGCAGCACTTGGAATGGCCATTGGACGTGATCTTCAACAAAAAAAACATCGTGTCATTGCTGTTATCGGAGATGGAGCAATGACCGGAGGTTTAGCTTTTGAAGCACTGAATCACAATGGTGCTCTCGATAAAAACATGCTGGTTATTTACAATGATAACAGCATCAGTATAGATCCAAATGTTGGTGCAATTTCAAAATTATTGACTCGTTTTGCCTCTTCCAGGTTTTACAACAGTTTCCGTGAAGAAACTCTGGAATTCGCAGAGAAGGCACCTTTTTCTGAACGACTGGGTCTGAAAACTACTTTACAGAAATTACACGATTCTGCAAAGAGCTTTTTTTCTCCGCCAAGTATGCTCTTTGAACAATTGGGTTGGCGATATTTTGGTACAGTCGATGGTCATGATCTTCCAGAACTGCTGGATTTAATAAATCATGTTAAGGATTTAGACGGTCCCATTGTCATCCACGCCATTACACAAAAAGGTAAAGGCTATGCTTTTGCTGAAGAAGATGCCCATAAGTATCATGGTGTTACCCCATTCGAACCAGAGGATGGAAAATTTGTAAAGAAAAAATCATCCGGAAATGCAATTAGTTTTTCTCAGGTTTTTGGAAACAAACTAGGAGAATTGATGGCACGAGATGAACAAGTCGTGGTTGTGACTGCCGCCATGCTGAGTGGAACGGGTATCGTTAAACTGCAACCAAAATATCCGGAACGTGTGCTTGATGTCGGTATCGCTGAAGGTCATGCTGTGACGTGCTCAGCAGGACTTGCAACCACCGGTAGTAAACCATTTGTTGCCATTTATTCCACATTTTTGCAGCGTGCACTTGATCACATTATACACGACGTAGCAATTCAAAAATTACCGGTACGCTTCATGCTCGACAGAGCAGGATTTGTTGGAGCTGATGGCCCGACCCATCACGGATTGTATGACTTGACTTACCTGCGTATGATTCCGAACATGACAATAATGGTACCCCGTGACGGGGAGGAATTGCGAGGCATGATGGAACTTGCCTATAATAATGAAAGCGGTCCCTCGGCAATACGCTACCCTAGAGGAAATACTGCTAATCCTGACGAAAATGATTGTTCTCAACTTGAATTTGGCAAAGCACAAATTTTACGAAAAGGGAAAGATATTGCGCTGTTTGCGATAGGTTTAATGGTCGATATTGCAGAGCAGACAGCTGATCTTCTTGAAAAGAATGGTTACTCAGTTGCTGTTGTAAACGCAAGGTTTGTCAAACCGCTGGATGAGGATGTAATTGTTAGGCTTGGTAGAGAAGTACAATTACTGGTAAGCCTTGAAGAAAACACAATTCACGGAGGTTTCGGCAGTGGTGTGCTTGAAACTCTGAGTGTAAGTGGTATTTGTGTTCCTACACTGCAGCTTGGAGTTCCTGATCGCTTCATAGCACAAGGGAACCCGGATGAACAACTAAGGTCCGCTGAATTGAGTATGGAACAAATCTACTCTCGTATTCTTGAAAGATTACCCGTTCCTGCTCATAAGAAAATCAGAAAGAAAAGAACCGTCTCACCAAAAATACTTGCCTCATAATAATTGAAGAATTATTAAACAGTGCCTGAACAATATTATCTAAACCGGCTTCTATCTCCGTTTCAGCTGATTTGTTATTGCCCAATTGTATGGTCCCCAGTTTTCATCAATCAACGATTAGTCTGAAAAATCAGGCCGAAAGTAGGTGACTGACAGTTGCATACTTTTTTTGTTAAACCTTTATTTCAGGAATTACAAGCAATCAATTGTTATTATTGTTGATTACCTTTTTCATTCAAGTATAAGCTAAAATGTACAGCTCTTGCATCAGAGTTGTGCTGAAAGTTTTGCCGGGGATCCGGTTTACGAATTCCGTGAGGAAGTTGCTACAACCATTTTTTAAGGAAATTAGACATGTCAAACGATTTACTGAAACAGCTTGAAGCAAAAATTAATGAAGCGATTGAAACCATCGAATTTTCACGAATGGAAATTACGGATTTAAAAGAAAAGAATGATGAGTTGGAAAATCGATATGAAGATTGGGAGCAAAGGCTATCATCCTTAATTGAAAAATTTGAACAGCTGGAAGATGTGGAAGCTGTTGAAGTTGAGGCAGAGGTTGATACGTCAATTCAAAAAGACGAAGAGGCTGAGGAAGTGGTTGCTGAGGAGGCTGAGTCGGAGGAAGTTGAGGCAGAGGAAGTGGTAGCTGTGGAGACTGAAGATGAGGAGGCTGAGGCGGATACGGAAGAATTTGAAGGAGATAAAATTGAAGGGTCCACTTTTGGTACCAGTGCAGATTCATACACTGAAGCCCCGGGATCCTCACAACACTACGCATGACGCTAACGACGTGTTTCAAATATACCATAATTTTTTGCACTGCTCGTTTGCCTTCATTTTTAATTGCGAAGGAAATAAAAAATCAGTTTCTTCGCAAACTTCTCCCCTTGCTGTTTACAAGCCTGCTCTTTGTAAACCTGGTGTCTCCTCAGTTTCTCCAGGCACGTCAATCAGTTGGATTACTTTCAGTTGATGTCAAATACCCTTCAAAAGGATTGAATTGGTTGGGGCTGTTTGTTCAGGAAGAACTTTCCATGCAGCTGCAACTGGCCGATCGATTCTCTGTAATAACTCCGGATATCATGCGCCGCTGGAATCAGCGTCTTCGTGACTCCGGACAGCTTACCTCAAGTAATATATCATTACAAAACTCGGAAATTTCCCAAATAAAACCGAACAGACTAATTCAAATATCTTTACAGAAAGTCCTTAACCAACTTTCGGTTACATTGAGCATCAGTATTTTCGGAAAAAGTAAATCTACTCTGAAAATACAAAACACTCATACCTGGAACTCTCCTGATAAACTAATAGTTTCACTCTTGCAAAGCCTTGGTGAGGGGGACAAATTTTTCAGTAATCTGACTCATTTCCCCAAAACCTACGATTGGGATGGTCTAAAGCATTTTTATCAGTGGAGACTTAAACAAGTACCTGTCCCTAATACTTCTGCATGGGAAGCACATAAAGATGAGTTGGAGGCATTGCTAATTAGTTATCCTTCTCTGGCATCATCGATTCAATTCTACAGAGCTGTCATGCTCATTATCGAAAGCAGAGTTTTAGAACCAGCTCTTGTCCCTGCTCTAAATTCTGCAGAAACAGAAATTTTGGCAGCCATGAAACAGCACCCTGATAATAGCGAGCATCACACTTTACTCTCGCTCGTGCACTACCTTCGAAGAGAACCCTTGTTTGCTAAACAACAGGCAAATATTGCCAATCAGTTAAATCCCCGCGATGGTATGTCTTTGATCCTCTATGGACTTACTATCGGACAAACCCCTCAGGCAGGTGATGCTTTCGTCAGGCGGGGGCTAAAACTTTATCCGTTTGTTACCGAACCAAGTACTGATGGCTGGCAGCCTTACCATGTGCTGATCAAGGATTTAGAACCATGGATCATTCCTGCACTTTCCGAAAAAACACTAAGTTTCGAACAGCTGATGCATTCCGGTCAGCAGGATTACAATGCCCGCCGCTGGAAAGAAGCACTTCAGTCTTTTGAAGATGCTGCTGCACTGCAACCATTACAACCAGAACCTCATCTGTATCTGGCAAAATTACGGCTGGTTCAACACGATCCGCAAAGTGCGCTTTTACTACTTGCTAAACTTCAAAAGAAATTCCCCAAACATCCTGAAATCAACCTTTATCTGGGTTATGCACATGAAAAACTAAAACATCTGGAAAAAGCCGAAACATTATACCGACAAGTACTTCACCTGAAACCTGAACATCATAAAGCACTGTTGAGGCTTGGAGCTGTGCTTATAAAACTTGGGAAACGCCATGAAGCCCGCAGTTTCCTGGAAAGTCTCACTAGAAAATATCCTATATATTCTGTGGCCTGGTGGAACCTTGGAATTGTCTATTATCAGCTTGGAGAATTGCAGTTAGCAGAAACTGCGTGGGAGGAGTCGTTGAGACTTGAGCCGGATAACAGTCAAATCAGGTTACTCATCGAACAACTGCGTGAAGAATCCTCATATATACCAGCCACACTGTGGAATTATTAAACAAATAATCAATTAGGCTTCACACTTGCAATTGTTGTAATATACAATTTGTTTTGCATAAAATATTAGGTGTATTTGAAGCTGAAATAATTTTTTTGTGGAAAAATACTTTTTTATAGTGTATTTTAACTTAAAAAAAGTATATCATACGGTTTTTTTGGAATAAAAAGCTTGCAATACTCTTTAGTAAACAATAAACTTTCACGCTAGGTTGGTAAAAGATTTTCAAATTAATTAAGAGCAGAAGAAGGAATTGAACATGAAAAAACTCATAATATTACTCATATCTATCTTTTTTTCTGTCCAGGTTTTAGCTCAAACTGATAGTCAGGAGGTCGCACCGACAGATGAAACTTCAAAGACAAATTTGTCAGGAGAGTATATATACGCCAGTTCATACTTTAAGAAATCCAAAACAGGAATAGTTCTGAAGTATGCCCCCGGGTTGCCAACTGTGTTTTACGGGTGGCGCTTTGTTGTCTATAACACAGAGAAGTTTTTTATTGGTGGAACAGGTTTCACGGGACAGTTGGGTGGTCCTAAAGAAAGTGGTACTTTTACTACTGCTGCTTTGGTGGCTGGTTATGATTTTACCATCTTCGACGATATATACGTTGATTGGGGTATTGCAGCAGGTGGAGCCGGGGGAAGAAGAATTAATGAAGATACAGAGGTATCTATACAGGAAGGCGGAGTCATCGTAGAACCCTGGTTCGGTTTCAACCAAAAAATTGGCGAGAAAACTGATTTTAATTATTCATTCTCGGTGCTTATGATGCCAAATAGTTTAACATTTAATAACGCTATCTCTTTCAACCTTCGAGTTGATTTCATTATAGACTAAGCCCACTGTTTAACAATGCTGCCTCAAGCATTGTTTCAAGAATAAAATCCGGGATTTGCTGATTCGTAAGTCCGGGACTTCCTTTTGTATTTTTTACCAATCCACAAATTACTTAAATTATCCATTCAGAGTTTTGTGTAGTTTCCTCCTCGTTGGCAGGCTTTGCTGTGTTAGAGCGTTTTTTCTGGCTTGGAATACTTTCCCTTAATTTGTATTTTTCGTATTTCTAGTGAACCAAGACAGTCACGGATTTAGTCTTATTTGTGAAAATTGGCAAGTTATTTCAAACTAACATTTCATTCTTGTTGGAAAGTTGAAACGATTAAGCGCACCTTTCAGGTTGATTTTGATAGTTTCGCCACACTGGAATGTACTCAGGATTGTGCTAAAACTGCTGATTCCCTTTTTGAGTGCAGGCGAAGGTGTGACTTGGATATTCAAATCTATCAGTGACATTTGCGGGCGTTTCTCATTTAGTTGAATTGTACCCTCTATAATTCCTTCTAATGATCCATGTAATTCAATCTTCTTAATGTGAATTGACCGTCCTAGCTGCACCTCAAACTGAACTTCTGACAGATCTAATTCTGGTAATTGAAGATCCAGAAGTGCTGTACCACCAG
>Ga0208335_1000692_pt1 | contig 11248 bp, 7 predicted proteins | sample DeeseametaMP0759_FD_184202 | JGI IMG/M metagenome (GOLD analysis project Ga0208335, IMG submission 184202) | Marine microbial communities from the Deep Atlantic Ocean - MP0759 (SPAdes) | ecosystem: Environmental > Aquatic > Marine > Oceanic | place: West of Cape Town, South Africa, South Atlantic...
CAGATACAAATAAGAATTGTTTTTTTTGTGGAAAACCAAATTCAAATTTAGTCATGATAATAGGAGAAAATAAAGAAAATTTCTGTAATCCTAAATGCTATAGTAAGGCTCTCGTCCGTAAAGATTCTGAAAAAATAGTTTATGGTAAAAGTAATGATTCAGGAGAAACTGGGGAAAATGTAATAAAATTCTCGGGGCATTCTTGGCCTGAAAAATTTCTTAATGGTGATTTTGGTTTAGCAAAAACTTTTTGGCTTTTTAATGCAATCCCAAATGGTATTTTAACTTTTCTCACACGACATGTTCCTACTGAGCAATTAAATTGGATTTATGCTCTTTTCTCTATTTATCAAATTCCCGTTATGTTGGCAATATGGAGGGCAGCTGATAGATATGAAGGATCTAAATTCTGGTCTTTATTAGCAAAGTTTACAGTTATTTTAGGAATAATCTTTTTAATTATTGGAATTATAATTTTTTTCAATTTGATACCGAAATAATTGGGTAAAAAGTTTTCTCTCACCTAATGATGCAAGAAAAAACCACTACACGCACGCACGAGGGCAAATATAGAAAATCAGCCCGCCTAAGCCGATCATTTGGTGGTAAATTTGGTGGTAAAAATGGCTGAGTTAGAAATATCTTCAATAAAATCAGCAAAAGTGGTGGACGCCACCTCCACCAACATGCTATCTATCTATTGATAGCAGTAGTATCAAGCCTTGACAAACCTGCCCTGTACCATTATAACTGTACCATTACTAAATTTTTGATGGGACATATAGATGGAAAAAAGCTACCTTTATAGAAGGCACAATGTCTATTGGGTTAGAGTTAGAGTACCTGATAAAGTAAGAGATATTGTCGGTAAGACTCAGTTCAGTAAAAATCTTTCTACAACAGATCTTTCAGAAGCTAACAGAAAGAAACATATAGTTATAGCTGAACTAAAGCAAATAATTCATTTAGCTGAGCAGAAACTTGATGGAACTTTTGCTTCTTTATCAAAGGAAGATCAAATAAGAGAATTGGCATTAGAATTTAGGTCCTCTTCTAAAGATAATTCAGAAGATCTAGATTTCATTCTTACTGATATTATCGAAAATAAAGTATCAGAACTATATGGAGAAAAAGAATCTGATGCAATTTTTAATAGTCATCATCATTCGTGGAAAGGAAAAGATCCGGATCCTAAAGCTGTTAAGGCCACTCAGGATGCATTTAGGATAATTGATCCCAATTATGTGCCCCTTCAAATAGTAGCTAAGACTTTCCTTTCAGAAAAAATAAAAGATCTAAAAACTTCTACATTCAAAAGGAAAAAAAGTAATATCAATAATTTCATAGCATGGTTTGGGAACGCTGAAATCAAAGACATCACAAAGAAAAATGCAGGGGATTATGTAACTTATTTGAGGAAAAGTAAAAATCCAGCTCCTGCCACTCTCAGAAATATTATTTTCGATATTGGCTCATTATTCACTTGGGCTGAAGGTAGAGGATACATAAATACTAATCCTTTTCAAAAACTGAATTTACCCAATAATAAAAATTCCACTCAAACAAGGATTCCATGGAAAGATGAACATTTAATGTTGTTTCTTCAGTCAAAATATATAAACAGGAATGCATTCGTAGCAACAGTCGTGGCCATGTATTCAGGCATGAGGTTAGAAGAGATTTGTGTTATGCAAAATAAAAATATTGAAGATAAATGCTTTCATATAGAAAAAGGGAAAACGAAAGCCGCAGCTAGAGTCATTCCTGTGCATCCATTGCTTGAACCTCTTATAGAAAAATTAAAAGATTCTTCCAATGATGAATTTCTGATCAAAGGCATAAATAGTGGTGGTTATGACAACAAACGCTCATGGAATTTCCAGAAGAAGTTGGGGCGTCTTAGGGAAAAAATAGGTATTCCAAAGGGTATTAACTTTCATACTCTAAGAAATACATTTGCAACACACATGGAGAACCTAGGAATACCTAGGAACCACATCAGCCAACTCATGGGACATGAAGACAGCAATATGGCTCTAGATGTATATTCAAGTGGACTTGCTATAGAACGACTGGTTGAGTCTATTAATAAACTTACATATGGTAAAGAAATAGATTCTTACATAAAAGATACTTTGAAAAACTAAAAATCCAACCACATCACCTCCTGTGAGTAACTCCCACTAAACCTTCACAGTCAGACACCCTGCCAAAACCCTCATTCTTGTAAAATCTACCAAATTGTGAAACATGTCCGGTTCTCACAAACCCTTGTCACCTGCTAGGTACATTACGGACATGCTGTATTTGGCAGGTATTTTACATGCAAGAATACATTCAAATAGGTAAATTCTTCTTTGAATTGCCTTGAGGAGTTTAACTAATCCATGAGACACTTCCAAAACTATGAAATTCTTTGACACACAAACATTTGTGGATACTTCTGAATATTAGTTTATCTAAAATAAAGATTTAATTATGCCAAAAATTGCTTTAATTGGTGCAGGAAGCACTGTTTTCGCTAAACGCCTGATCGGTGACATTTTGCTCACTCCGGAGCTTGCCGAAGATGCACAAATTGCTCTTCATGATATTGATCCTGAAAGACTTGGTACTTCAGAGATTGTTACTAGAAGAATTGTGGAAAAACTTGGATTAAAGACTCTTGTTTTTGCATCCACAGATCGTCGTGAAATTTTGACGGGTGCTGATTACGTTATATTTATGATGCAGGTAGGTGGCTATAAACCTTCTACAATCATTGATTTTGAGATCCCAAAGAAATATGGATTACGTCAAACTATTGCAGATACTCTGGGGGTTGGAGGAATTATGCGAGCCCTAAGAACCATCCCCGTGATCAAGCAAATACTCGGGGATATGGAAGAACTTTGCCCGCAAGCAACTCTGCTCAATTATGTCAATCCAATGGTGATGCTATGTATGGCAATCAATCAAATAGCACCGGGAATCAATATGGTTGGACTTTGTCACAGTGTTCAGGGCACGGCAGAGCAACTGGCAAAGGATCTCAATGAAAATATTTCAGATATAGATTATTTTTGCGCAGGAATCAACCACATGTCTTTCTACCTGCGTTTTGAAAAAAAACTCAATGGGTTAAACGAAGATCTGTATCCTCGACTCAGAAAAATTGCTGAGAAAGGGGGTATGCCGGAAGACAACCGGGTGCGATACGAGATGCTTAAAAGACTGGGGTTTTTCGTCACTGAATCAAGTGAACACTTCTCGGAATACACTCCCTGGTTCATCAAAAGAGACCGTCCGGATCTGATCGATGAATTCAATATTCCGCTGGATGAATACATTACACGATGTGAAAAACAGATCTCCGAATGGGACGAACAGAAGGTCAAACTTGAAGACGAAAATCAGACTATGGAAGTTTGTCAAAGCCATGAATATGCAGCTTCGATCATCAACGGACTGGAGAATAATAGGGAGGTAACCATAAACGGCAATGTCGGCAATAATGATCTGATTGATAATCTACCAGGCAATATCAGTGTGGAGGTGCCTTGTCTCATCAATAGGAACGGCATCCAGCCCGTTAGGGTCGGGAATCTCCCTCCGCAACTAGCAGCATTGATGATGACAAACATTAACGTCCAGCAATTAACTGTCGAAGCAGCCTTATCAGGAAAAAAGGAACATGTCTATCATGCCGCGATGCTTGATCCACATACTGCAGCTGAACTGTCGGTGGATGAGATTTGGCATCTTGTTGACGATCTTTTGGAAGCTCATGGAGGAATGATTCCAAAATTAAATTGAGAAAACATCTTTATCGGATTCAAATTCGTTTGCAATTGTAAAAAAAAAGTTATATTATGTTTTAGGTGGTGGGAATAACCTCATCACAGTATGTTGTTATGGAGATAAACCACTTGTACTGGATTGTTTTCATAGCGATATTTTTTTGCTAGATCTTAATCTAAAGGAGTAAAAAATGAAATATTTAGTCTTAATAGTTACCGCATTGCTGTTTGTCACGACAGCAATGGCAGGTACAATTAAAGTTACAAACAACAGTTCGAATCCAGATGTCCATAAGCTCTGGAAAGAGCGAATCATTCCGATGTTTGAAAAGGAAAATCCTGGCATCAAGGTTAAAATGACTATTTATGACCATGAAGCATACAAGACGGCGATCCGCAACTTTCTGCAGGCTGAGCCACCAGACGTTGTGAATTGGTTCTCAGGGAACAGGATGAAGTTCTTTGTAGAGCAGGGTCTCTTCGAGGACGTCAGCGATGTCTGGAACAAGCACGACCTTCATGCTAAATTGTCCTCGGCCCGCTCCACAGTTACTTTGGATGGCAAGCAGTGGGGAGTTCCAACGACCTACTACCAGTGGGGATTCTATTATCGCAAGGATATATTCGCAAAGTACGGACTTGGAGAACCAAGGAGTATGGGAGATCTGATGCACATTTCTGAAACCCTCAAGAAGAATGGAATAACTCCATTCACCATCGGCACAAAGTATCTCTGGACTGCTGCCGGATGGTTTGATTTTCTGAATTTGCGTGTCAATGGTTACGACTTCCACATGGCCCTTATGGATGGAAATATCTCATATGAAGACAAACGTCTTGATAAAGTCTTTGATATTTGGGGAGACCTGGCGCGTAAGGGGTATTACATTAAAAACCATGCATCTTATTCATGGCAGGAGGGTCAGGCACCTATGATCAACGGTGATGCAGCTATGTACCTCATGGGTAACTTCGTCGTGCCAGATCTTGTCAAAGCCGGGCTAGATGGTAAAATCGGATACTTTCAATTCCCAGTTATTGATGGTAGTGTCCGCACTTATGAGGATGCTCCGACTGATTCGATGCACATCCCTTCCCGTGCAAAAAATAAGACAGATGCAAAAAAATTCCTTGCATTCTTTGCAAGAGCTGATATTCAAGGAATAATTGCGGAGGCTGCTGGTATGTTGCCTGCCAATAATCAGTCTCCAACACCAACTGATGAGTTCTTGAAAATTGGTTTCAAGGTGCTCAGTGAGGCTGCTGGTTTAGCTCAGTTTTATGATCGTGATACCACTCCTGAAATGGCAAAGGAAGGCATGAAAGGATTTCAGGAATTTATGGTATTCCCAGATCGTGAAAAACAAATCCGCAAGCGTATTGAAAAAGTGCGTAAGCGTATTTTCAAGAAGTAATCTCTTAATTGGGCAGGAATCCCCTGCCCACCTTCCATGCAAGCAAATTATTGGGACCGGAACCAGCTTAAGTTCGCTCCGGTCTTTTTTCTGGCTCCCGCAATGCTTTTTTTTGCGGTGTATGTTCTCCATCCGATTTTCTCTAGCCTCTGGATCAGTTTTTTCGAGTGGGATGGCGTTGGGGAGATGATTTGGGTCGGAATTGGTAATTACGTTGAAATGTGGGATGACGACAGAGTTCATACTGCAATCTTGAACAACCTTTTATGGCTTGTTTTTTTTCTTCTGGCACCTCCTCTCAGTCTTGCTCTGGCGCTTTTTCTCAATCAGGACCTCTCTGAAATAAAATATGCAAAGTCGCTATTCTTTTTTCCGTTTGTCATCAGCCCAGTGGTAGTGGGGCTTATCTTTTCATGGTTTTACAATCCTAAATACGGCCTACTCGATTCCTTTCTTGAATTATTTGGACTCCAACCCCTGGCTTTGCTATCAGATGAGAATCTTGCTAATTTCGGCATCATCGCGGCCGCTATGTGGCCTCAGATTGCTTATTGCCTAATTTTATACCTAGCAGGACTAGCCGCCCTGAACAAAGAAATTATAGAGTCTGCAAGAATTGACGGAGCAAGCGGCTGGGCCATGTTCTGGAACATTATCCTTCCACAATTGAGGCCAGCTACATTCATCGCAGTAGTAGTTTCAGTGCTGGGCGCCTTACGTAGTTTTGACCTAGTCGCCATTATGACCCAGGGCGGTCCGTGGGGTAGTACAACCGTACTCGCCTATGAAATGGTAGAACAGGCAATTTTTAATTATAGAATGGGCTACGGAGCTGCTTTGGCAACCATTCTTTTTTTAATTCTTGATATTTATATCGCCTGGTTCCTGATAAGGGTCTGGTTAAACGAAAAGGGAAGACTTTGATATGTTCCCGGAATCCATACAAAAAGCCCCTTTTTTTGCTCGCGGAAGTTACCGTATAATTCTTTATGTTGTCCTGATTGTCTGGCTGCTCCCTCTTATTGGTGTTTTATTGACTTCCTTCCGTTCCCTGGCAGACATCAACTCTGGAAACTATTGGGGCTGGCCGACTGAATTTGCTTTGGTGGAAAACTATACCCAAGTTTTTACGGTGACCCCAATGCTTCAATATTTTTTTAACAGCCTGGTGATCACAATACCCTCGGTTGTGGGAACTTTGACATTGAGCTCTCTTGCCGGCTACTCTCTTGCCAAACATCGTTTCCGTGGCAATTTTCTAATCTTTGCCTTATTCATTGCCGGTAATTTTGTGCCTGCCCAAATACTGATGATACCTGTTCGAAATTTGACTTTAAATCTTGGAGTTTACGATACAAAAATGGGTCTCATCCTCTTTCACACGGCATTTCAAACAGGTTTCTGTACCTTTTTCCTTCGTGGATTTATTAAGGAAATACCTCACGAACTGGTGGAAAGCGCAAGAATCGAAGGGGCTTCAGAGTTCAGAGTATACTGGAACATTATTTTGCCACTTTTGCTTCCTGCATTAGCAGCCCTAGCTGTCCTGGAGTTCACTTTTATCTGGAATGATTATTTCTGGGCACTTGTCCTGGTTCAGGGAGATGAAGCACGCCCTATCACCCTGGGCATTCAGGCCCTCAGAGGAAGGTGGACGGCATCATGGCACCTCATTTCTGCTGGATCGATCGTGGCCGCACTCCCTCCGGTGATCATGTTTTTTATGCTACAGAAACATTTCATTGCCGGGCTGACAATGGGTGCAATCAAAGAATAATATTCAAATCTCACCACTTCTTATATGACAAACAAATATGATTCCCCTCATCGACGTCACAATCCTCTGAAGGGTGAGTGGGTGCTAGTTTCTCCGCACCGTATGACAAGGCCCTGGCAGGGACAGACTGAAACAGAGGTAAATAGAGAACTACCAGAATACGATTCCGGCTGCTACCTCTGTCCTGGAAACGAGAGAACTGGAGGAATACTTAATCCAGACTACAGTGGAACATTCGTCTTCACCAATGACTTCTCAGCCCTTCTTGAAGCGCCCCATAAACCTATTGATAAAGAAACAAAACATGCTGAACTTTTCCTTTCAAAGGAGGTTTCTGGAACCTGCAGGGTCATCTGCTTTTCTCCGAATCATCGACTATCACTTCCTGAAATGGAAACTTCAGAGATCCTTGAAGTCGTTAAGACTTGGATAGATCAAACTCTCGAACTTGGGGAAACCTATCGATGGGTGCAAATTTTTGAAAACAAAGGGGAGGCAATGGGCTGTTCTAATCCACATCCCCATGGTCAGGTATGGGCAACAAATGTACTTCCAACTGAAGCAGAAAAAGAACAGCAGAGCCAGAAACAATACTACGACGAACATGGAGAACCACTGCTCTACCATTACGCACAAAGTGAAATTGAATCGGGAAACCGAGTCATCGAGCAGAATTCTTCCTGGCTGGCAGTCCTACCCTATTGGGCCACTTGGCCTTTTGAAATGCTTCTTTTACCACTGAGAGCAACACAGCGCCTATCGGATCTCAAGCCAAAGGAGCAAGAGGATTTGTCTGAAATTCTAAAACTTATACTAACTCGATATGATAACCTTTTTCAGACATCCTTCCCCTATTCGATGGGCTGGCACAGTGCACCCCTGAAAGAACAATCGCCTTTTTGGCAGCTCCATGCTCATTTTTATCCCCCTCTTCTTCGCTCTGCAGAAGTAAAAAAATTCATGGTCGGCTACGAACTACTGGCTGAAGCACAGCGTGATCTAACCCCGGAAGAGGCCGCAGAAAGACTCCGTGAACAGGCTGTTTTGCACTACAATCAAACCTCATGACTCTCTGTCCAAATTTTCTCCATGCAGGACCGGACATCCCCTGGATGAATCCGGAATGCGTAGGAATCAACACTCTGCCCCCACGGACTCATCTTTACGGATACCCAAGTGAAACCAAGGCTCTTAATGCAGAACCTCTAGATTCACCTTGGCATCTCGGCCTGGACGGCAACTGGAGCTTTCGGCTTTATCAAAAACCGACTGACTTGGAGCAAGGAAGTATTCAACCTGATTGGAAAGATTCCGGATGGGACTGCATCAAGGTTCCTGGTAATTGGACGATGCAGGGGCATGACTTTCCGCACTACACAAACGTGCAGATGCCATTCCCTCACCAGCCACCCAAAGTTCCGGAAGAAAATCCTACGGGAGTTTACCGTACCCGTTTTGCACTTCCAGATTACTGGAAGGAACGTAGGACGGTGATCCACTTTGGCGGAGTAGAAAGCGCCTTCTTCCTGTTCTGTAACGGAAATCAAGTGGGATTCGGCAAGGATAGCCGTACCCCGGTGGAATTCGACCTGACCCCCTGGATTGTTGCAGGAGAAAACCAACTAACCGTGGTGGTGATACGCTGGTCAGACGGAAGTTTCTTGGAAGACCAGGACCACTGGTGGATGGCAGGCCTTCATCGGAGTGTTTACCTACGCTCCACGGCAATGACATATCTGGAAGACATGTTTCCGCGTGGAGAATTGAACCAGGGTCTGGACGCAGGAAGCCTTGAAGTGGAGGCAAGAGTGAGTTTTGCTGGAACAACGGAAGCAGGCTGGAAGGTGGGTATACAACTGATTGATCCTGACGGCAACCGGGTATTTTCATCCATGCCTCTTGAGGAAATACCACTTGCAGAACAGACAAGAATCAACCTTGGCCACTTGCTTCGTTTTTCTGAAAAAGTCGAAAAACCTCAACTTTGGACCAGTGAAATTCCAAACCTCTACACTCTGCTGCTCTGTCTTTTCGACCCTTTAGGAAATGAGACAGAATGGACATCATCTAAAGTTGGCTTCCGCCGGGTTGAAATCAAAAACCGGGAACTGCTCATCAATGGCCGGCCCGTTCTGATACAGGGAGTGAACCGCCATGAACACGATCCTCTTAACGGAAAAACTGTCAGCCGGAAATCGATGCTGGAGGACATCCGGCTGATGAAACAGCATAACTTCAACGCGGTGCGCTGTGCACATTACCCGAACGATCCACACTGGTACGAACTCTGTGATGAGTATGGGATTTATGTTGTAGATGAGGCTAACATAGAAACCCACCATTACTATGGCCGTCTCTGCAGGGAACCTCAATGGGCCAGTGCGTTCCTGGATCGTACAATACGCATGGTTGAGACCAACAAGAATCATCCCTGTATAATCATGTGGTCTCTTGGCAATGAGTCAGGATACGGACCCAACCATGCTGCCTGTGCGGGATGGATCCGGGAGCGTGACAGCAGTAGATTACTGCACTACGAGGGCGCACTACGTCCGGAATTCCAAGGGGACTGGCAGCCGGAAGCAGGTTTCAACAGGCTGGCCACTGACGTGGTTGCCCCCATGTATCCCGAAATCAATGATATGGTTGAATGGGTGCAGACTACGAAAGACGAAAGACCGCTGATCATGTGTGAGTATTCTCATGCAATGGGAAACAGCAACGGCAGCCTCTCAGACTACTGGGATGTAATCCGGGAGAATCATGGTCTTCAGGGTGGTTTCATCTGGGACTGGGTAGACCAGGGTCTAGATCCTGAGGGTAAAGGACAATGGAAATATGGTGGAGATTTTGGCGACGAACCGAATGATGCTAATTTCTGTATCAACGGACTGGTCTGGCCCGACCGGCAACCTCATCCTGCAATGCAGGAATTTAAAAAACTGGTCCAGCCTGTACATGCAGAAGCAATTGACCTTCAAAAAGGAAAGATAGAACTCTTGAACCGCATGAATTTTAAAGGGCTGGAAGACATTCGACTGGAATGGAAAATTGAAATAGACGGTAAAATGATTCAGGAAGGAACACTTGAAGCTCTTGAGGCAGGTCCCGGTCAAACGATGCTGGTAAAGCTGAATCTATCAGAACCTATGGTGCTCCCTGGACAGGAAGTATATCTGAATCTATGGTATTTACTCAATACTTCCTGTAAATGGGCGGATGCAGGACACGAATTGGGATGGGACCAGTTCAGAATCAGAGAATTTGAAAATAACTCAGATCAAGGTGTATTTTCATTTCAGGATCATCATTCGCCGGACGTATCAATATCCAAAACAGATATAAAGATCGAGTCAGATCAGGGCAGTCTTTCTTTTGACGCAAATTCTGGAAGATTGGAACATATCCGTTTTGGAGACCGGGATCTGTTGGCTTCTTCACCACAACTCAATGTATGGCGTGCGCCAACAGACAATGACGGAATAAAAGCCTGGAGCGGACAGGAAGAAAAGGATACGCTAAACTTAATTTCTGTAACGGCTCTCGGTCGCTGGATAAAAGCAGGCCTGAACCAGCTCAGAGTGACATACGAAAGATGCCGAGTTTCAGAGGGAGTTATACGGATGGATGATAGTACAATGAACAACCTAGAGCGTAGGGGCCTGGATGCTCTTGATCAAAACCTTGAGTTGGCACTGTTGCACCTTGAGGTTGAGCAGCACTACTCCTGTGGACCAGTCTCTGATGCCTTCGTTCACCATACCATCTGGCATGTCTTTCCAGATTTAACACTGTGGATGGAAAATAAAGTGATGGTTCATGAAGACCTAAACGACCTGCCGCGAATTGGAATATCCTTCCAACTTCAAGAAGGTTTTGAAGAGTTCGAATGGTTCGGTAACGGCCCTCATGAAAGCTACTGCGACAGATTGGCCGGAGTCCGAGTAGGACGTTTTCAGTCCAGTGTTAATGACCAGTACGTCCCTTACATCGTGCCTCAGGAACATGGAAACAAAACGGGACTCCGCTGGATGATGCTGAAGGACGGGAATCGTGCAGGGCTGCTCATTTCAAGCACCGGACTTTTCGAGGGTTCAGTCAGTCATTATCCTGATGAGGTCCTTTACTCTACTTCGCATGCATACGAACTCAAAGCTCACCCTTATACCTTCGTTTATCTTGATCATAGACAGAGGGGCCTTGGTACCGGAAGCTGTGGTCCAGATACTCTGGAACACTACCTTATTCCATCAGGAAGCTATCAATTCGATTACGTG
>Ga0208335_1000696_pt1 | contig 11207 bp, 11 predicted proteins | sample DeeseametaMP0759_FD_184202 | JGI IMG/M metagenome (GOLD analysis project Ga0208335, IMG submission 184202) | Marine microbial communities from the Deep Atlantic Ocean - MP0759 (SPAdes) | ecosystem: Environmental > Aquatic > Marine > Oceanic | place: West of Cape Town, South Africa, South...
TAACCAAGTCGCGTACAACAATACCGCGTGCCTTGCCATCAACAAGGATGATTTCTAACATTTCAGCTCTAGATTGATGTTTGACCTTGCCCGATGCAATTTCTTTACTCATCGCACTGTATGCACCTAGCAACAGCTGTTGGCCGGTTTGGCCACGAGCATAGAAGGTACGCGAAACTTGAGCGCCGCCAAAAGAACGGTTTGCTAAGTAACCACTGTACTCTCTTGCAAATGGCACACCTTGAGAAACAGCTTGGTCAATAATATTGCCACTCAGCTGTGCAAGACGATAAACATTTGACTCGCGCGCTCTAAAGTCACCGCCTTTCATTGTGTCGTAAAACAACCTTTGTGTGCTGTCACCATCGTTTTGGTAATTCTTGCTGGCATTAATACCACCTTGCGCCGCAATGGAATGCGCTCTACGAGGGCTGTCATTAAAACAAAACGATTGCACATTGTAGCCAGACTCACCTAAAGTGGCACATAAAGAAGCGCCAGCAAGTCCAGTACCAATAACAATAACATTGTACTTAGCTCGATTTTGTGGCGCAATTAAGGACAGCTCAAAAAGATGTTTATCCCAACGTTTGTCTAGATCACCCGTAGGTACATTTGAATTTAATTTACTCATTAGAGGCCTTTATATAAATCATAAGATAATGCTCAATGGAATAGAGGCAAAGCCTGCCATAATAACAATTACAATCAACCAAGCAACTTTGTGAAATTGACAACTGCAAATACCCAATGTTTGCAATACATTCGAAAGACCGTGTTGTAAGTGTGCCGAAATTGCCAGCATACCCAAGCCATAAACAACCCACATCAAGGGATTAGAGAAAATCTCCTCCATCTGCTGGTAAAGGTTTGTTGTGTCAATAGACAACATTTGCACACTATGAATAACAATAAACAAAAACACCAACACCGCACCCGACCATGCAATAACTCTTGGAATGGCTTTTGGATAGGACTTTTTGTAAGGTGTAGTACCTACGCTTTTATTGTTTGCCAATTGACGCGTAACAGCCACATAAATATGAAAGACAATTGTCGATCCCAACACAGCAAGCAAAACAGGATAAATCCAAGAACTGTTAAACCAAGTATAGAAAGCGTTAAAAACCTCCTCTCCAGCATGGAAAGTGAGCACGCTTAATAAATGATAAATTAGATAGGCAAACCAAATTAGGCCAGCAACAGCCATCATCTTCTTGAGGAGGATGGTGCGGTTATTCGTTGAGCTCATAGAATCCTTTGCAAGGTGATTGTTATTCTTTTTTAATGATTTTGCCCACTTTTCGTAATTTCAATAACGACAATAAACAGACAAAATTTAAAGAATATATTTTATGCCAAATGTTTAGGGTTTGAACTATTTTTAACTTAATAATCACTATATAAAACTAACTTCATCCGTATTCAGGGCAACAAGTGCACGTAAAACAGAAAGCTTTATAAACAATTAGATGCTGAAGAAACTAAAGGCTTCTGTTATATTTGAAAGAGCATTCTATAATGCACTGTTATGTGTCTAGTTTATTTGGGGGATTCGCATGGAATTTAATATCATTTTATTAGTACTTAGTGCGGCCCTACTTCATGCAGTATGGAATGCCAGCGTAAAGTTTACTGGCGATCCTTTAATCAGTATCTGCGGAATTACGGTTTTTGGTAGTTTTGCAGCAATGATAACACTACCCTTCATTGGCTGGCCAGACATTACTATTTGGCCGTGGCTCCTTGTTTCTATAATTCTTCATACCCTCTATTTCATAACACTAAGCAGCGCCTATCAATGCGGTGATTATTCATTGGTTTACCCAGTTGCCCGAGGCACGGCACCTGTATTTATCGCTTTGGCATCGCTTTTCGTCCTCAACGATAATATTTCAAATAATCAATGGATCGGCATTATTGGCATTATTACCGGTGTAGGTTTGTACGCTTTTCATCGACTTGAAAGAATGATGGATAACAAAAAGTGCCTTCTTCTTTCAATATTAACAGCGATGATAATTGCCTCTTATTCAATCTTTGATGGTCTTGCTACTCGAGCCGCTGTGGAGCCATTCCAATTTATCTTCTACTCAATCTTCTTAGAATTTATCCCTATATTGCTTTACACAAGATTACGACGTGGCCCCGAAGTGTATCAGTTTATTGCTTTCAACTGGAAAACTCTCATTCCAAGCGGAGTGATGGCTGCCATTGGCTTCGCTATTGTAATGTGGGCAATGTCACAAGCGCCCATTGTGCTGGTTACAACCCTTCGAGACACTTCAATAATTTTTGCTGCGCTGATTGGAATGTTTTACTTCAAAGAATCTGGCGGATGGCGACGGATTGTTGCAGCAATTCTTATTTTTGTAAGTGTCGTGTTTATGAATATTACTTAACCGAAAAGAAAAAAATCGGCTATTTTTAAAAGGGGTCCTTTTATTACATCCCACCTCCCCCTTCAAAGTCTGAACATATATGTAAAGGGATAGTAGATTTTAATTATCGCTTTAATTGAAAATTACCTCTATCATATATAAGTATAAAATTGGCCCTTATCGCCTTGGGAAAATAGAATAATAATGGGGATCAATTGAACAAAATAGACGAAAACCCGATGAGTGCTGATGCAGTATCTGCTAACGATGCCATTGATGGTGAGATTTTTCCTACGTTCATCAAGTATCTGATTCCTTCTCTTCTAGGCCTTATTGCCATGACTTCAGCCTCACTTGTAGATGGCATCTTTATTGGCAACTATGTTGGTGTCACTGCCCTAGCTGCGGTTAATCTCATTATCCCAATTATATCCCTACTAGTTGGTGTCGCCTTGATGGTGTCCATTGGTGGTTCGGTACGCGGTGGTAAGTACATGGGAGAGAAGAACAAGGCCGGTACATCGGCAATTTTCAGTAAGGTACTAATTTTTATGGTCATCTATGGAGCGGCTGCGATCACGCTGATACTTATATTTGAAGAGCAGTTATTTGCCGGTCTCGGTGCCAACCAAGCACTTTTTCCGGTGATGAGTGAATATTACCGCATTATTGTGCCATTTGTATTTTTTCAGTTGATCGTAATCCCAATGTATTTTTTTGTACGATTGGATGGTTTACCTAATCTTGCTGCTCTAGCATTGGCTATAGGTGCAGTAGCCAATATTGTGCTGGACTATCTATTTATCGCTGTATATGGCTGGGGTTTAGAGGGTGCGGCATGGGCTACAGGCCTGTCAGAGGTGTTATCTCTATTAGTGATTATGCTCTATTTTTTGCGGCCGGAGAGAACATTAAATTTCAGTTTCCGCCAAAACAACTGGAAGGAAATATTTCAGTCGGCCTACAACGGTATCTCAGAATTTATTAATGAGATATCCGGGGCAATTATTGCCTTTATTTTTAACTGGATGCTGATTCAGCGTGCAGGAGTGAGCGGTGTGGCAGCCATTACTGTTGTGAATTATATGATGATGACATGCTATATGATTTTCTTTGCCATTGAAGATACAAGCCAGGTGATGATTTCCCAAAATTTTGGTGCGCGCAATTCCCAGCGTATCCGAGCATTTCTTCGAACTGCTTGCATTATGATCGCTGTGCTAAGCCTATGTTTTATAGCCATTCTGACCACAGCCAGCGAGTCACTTATTTACCTATTCGTAGATAAACACAGCAGTAGCGAAACTGTGGCATTGGCGCTAGAGTTTACTACCTATGTTTGGCCGCTATTTCTTTTTGTCGGTTTCAATATGATGATATCTGGCTATCTAACTGCCGCACACTTGCCCTTCCAATCAGCGATAGTGGCTCTGAGCCGAGGCCTGATTCTGCCTACTGGCTTTCTGATTTTGTTTTATAGTCTGCTATCTAATTACCGCTTTATTTCTGCGCTGGCAATCTCAGAGGGCATTACCTTTATACTTGCTGTGACTCTGTTTTTTCACTATAACCCTGAAAAAGCAATTTCAAGAGAGATGTGATGGTTCGCTTTAGTGTCCAGTTTTTTGGGGGAGTGTCATAGCGTCCCGTATTGTTTAATGACTGGAAATTAATAACAATATTTTTTTCACGTATCTCTCTTTTATAATCTTATTACATCATTTTGCTGTTTGTTTTATTTTAAAAACTTTGTGAGTCTTTAAAATTAACATCGCTAGTGATTTTCCAATTACTATCGTTATTCCCGCAATAATGGCACCAACAAACAAATCACTAAAAGTATATCCATAAGTTAAATTGGTAAAACTTAAAATAGTCGACAAAATTAATACTAGAAAAAGATGCCTCCATGTAATTTTTTGAACAAGTGATATGACGAAAACTACTAGAAAAAAACTTAAGAGATTAGTGGACCCAAGAAGCAGTATGACTAAATCAGAAGCTAGAATAGAAGTTTCAGGTGCAACCGATTTAACCGAAACTCCTACTATAAATCCAAATAGATAACTGCAAGTCCAAATCATTGCAGTATGAGCGAATATCCACTTCCAGTTTATTTGTTTGTTCATTTAAGCCCCGATTAAAATGTCATTTTGAAATAAAGATAATTATTGGAGGTGCTCCCCTTTTATTCACACCAAGGTAACTTCTCTTGGCTAAACTCAATTCACTTTCTACTAAATTATGTATTTTTTCGTTCCTTTTAATAATTTCCAAAATTTTCGTTTTCTCAGATGCACTATAGTAACAAATACACTCAAAAGACAACGAAAAACCCTTAAAAACGGCCTTTTAGAGCATTTAAATAGCGCTTTTTGGCTCTTTTGATCCGATTCTACCCCTTCAAACACGCCATATTGAAAATTCTCAATATTTTGGAAATTTTGGAAATTTGTATCGAGATAAGTGACTTTTGAAAAAACGTCTAAGCTAAAATCTGTCATACGAAACTATTCATTTAAGCTTTTTTGATGCCGAACAATCACCATTCTTCCGTTATGTTTTCTGAGTCCATTGAAGGGCTTAACATTAAAACCGATGGAATTTATATCGATGCTACTTTTGGCAGAGGTGGACATAGTCAAGGCATTCTTGATTTGCTTGGAGCCGAGGGTAGAGTTATTGGTTTAGATCAAGATTTAGACGCAGTGAATTACGCAAAATCAAGTTTTGATGATGCAAGACTCACTGTATGCCACACGCGGTTTGATCAACTGCAAAGCGTACTTGAAGAGATGGAACTTTATGGTCAAATTGATGGCATTTTGATGGATCTTGGTGTTTCGTCCCCTCAGCTTGATAATGCTGAGCGCGGCTTTAGTTTTAATAAAGATGGTGCGCTTGATATGCGCATGAACCAAACGCAAATAATGACTGCGGCAAAATGGCTAAAAGAGACGAGCGAGAAAGATATTGCCGATGCGCTTTATCAATTTGGTGAGGAAAAAAAGAGCTGGCGAATAGCCGCGGCCATTAAGAAATTTCAAGAAACAAAAAACATCGAAACAACACTTGAGCTCGCTAATATTATTGCTTCTGTTGTCCGATCGCACAAAAACAAACATCCAGCAACGCGCTCTTTTCAGGCGATTCGAATTGTGATTAACGAAGAGCTGCAACAACTTGCCAGCACGCTTGAGCAAAGTATTGGCGCATTAAAATCTGGTGGTCGGCTGTCTGTTATTAGTTTCCATTCGATTGAAGATAGAATTGTAAAGCAGTTTATCCGCAAACATTCGCAAGCTCAACAACTGCCTAAAGGTTTGCCGATTATGGCACAAATTGAAAACAACCTTCCTCTTAAAAACATGGGCAAGAAAAAGCCCTCGAGAGAGGAGATAAAAACAAACAAGCGCAGTCGCAGCGCAATCCTTCGCTTAGCTGAAAAATGCTGAAATTCAATCGCAACATTTGGCTTGTTAATGGTTTTGTCATCATTATGACTGTTGCCTTGTCGCTGTTAACCATTGTTTGGCATCATCAAATGTTTGAACTCTATGAAATTGAAATAGAGGTCAAAAGTATTAATCAAGACCGCATAGCACTTAACAAACAGTTATTAATGGAGCGCTCCGAATTATTCAGTGGTATGGCTGTTTATGAAAAAGCACAAAATACTTTATTGATGCACTCACCAGATACAAAAACCAAAAACATTGCCCTGTGAAATTTACTCGAGTCCAAAATTACTGGAATAGACAGGGGCTGATTAAGTACAGTTTTTTTATCATTACTGCACTTTTTGCTTATCAAGCTATTAGCATTCATTCTCAAGAGTTGGGAAACACTTCTTTGCAACAAAAAGCTCTTGCAAAAGCCGAAAAAAATCTTACTCAAAAAGCCACGCGCGGAAACATCTTGGATAGAAATGGCAACATTCTTGCCATAAGCCTTATTCAGCAAAAAATTAATCTGGACCCAACCCAGATTCAAGACGAATTTATCCCCATGTTAGCCGAGGCGTTGCAAATGCCTTTTGAGGATTTTCAAAGTAAAATTGAGGCAAAACGCCAAGCAAGCTCTGGCAGAAAATACCTCATCATTCAAGAGAATCTTGCGCTAACCGACCCGATTGTCGCCAACCTAAAAAATCTCAAAAGACAAAAAATTAAAGTTTGTAAATCAGAAATGGTTGCGCCCTCAAAAACATTGTTAGATAGAGCAAAAAGCCTTGTAGGAATACAAATTGATAGCAAAAATAAAGTTGAAATTCTGCGCTGTAAGAATCAAAAAATTGCTGGCGTTGCACTACAATCGTCAACTTTTCGTTATTACCCTAAAGCCGAGTCTATTTCACCGCTACTCGGGCGAACCAATAATGAGAACGTAGGTGCGTTTGGCATTGAGTCAGAATTTGATTACTTGCTTGCTGGTTCTAATGGTCAAGCGAAAATTACCACCAATAAACAAAGCTCAAATATTTATTACCAAGCAGATGTTTCTCAAACGCTGCAACAGGGTGAAGACATTCGACTAACCATTGACGCCGATATTCAATTTCATGTTTTTAATGCCATTAAAAAATCAGCAGAATTTCATTTGGCAGATTCAGCTTCAGCCATTGTACTATCCGCTAATGGCGAAATATTGGCGCTTGCTAATTACCCCGCTGCAGATCCAAACGACCACCAAAGCTACGATCCAGAGGATTACAGAAATCGCGTTTTAGCTGACAAGATTGAACCCGGCTCAACAATGAAACCCTTTACCATGTTGCTTGCACTTGAAAAAGGAGTTATCACTGCTACAGAAGATGAATTAATTGATGTTAGTAAATCCATTGGACACATTAAAACCAACCCGGATGCGAGGAGATATGGTGACGCAATAACGGTGAGGAAAATTTTAGAAAAATCACACAACCTTGGAACGGTCAACGTGATGGAGCGCCTTGAAGCGCAAGATGTGTACGAGACTTGGCAAAAACTAGGATTCGGCGAATACCAAGGTTTAATGCCGAGTATTGAAAACCCCGGTGTTCTTAGACACTATAGCACTTGGGGACTTGCCGATAAACGCACCATAGCCTATGGCCACGGTCCTATGAATACCAACCTTGCACAGCTCGCGAGAGCTTATTTAGTGTTTGCCAACGAAGGCAGTCTGCCAAACTTAAAATTAATAATGAACGACGAAGTAGCTGAGGAAAACACACAAATTTTCAGCACAGAGACAACCAATAGAATTAAAAAAATATTGGATACTGTAGCTTCGATGAAAGGCTCTGGTTATCGCTCTATCATCAATGGTTATGAGGTTGGTGGAAAAACAGGTACAGCAGAAATGGTCATTGACGGCAAATACCATAAAAAAGGCGCAAAGCGCACTTACTTTGTCGGCTTCTCGCCCGTTGAAAATCCAAAATACATTATGGCTGTTCGGCTGGATTATCCGAAACAATGCTTTGTCTCTTGGAATCCAGAATTAAGAAATCGTTGTGAAGGTTCCAACTCGGCAGCAATGACGTTTAAAGACGCAATGGAAAAAATACTGAATGCCGATGCTAGCATTCAGCCTACATCAGCCAATTAGTCTAGCTTGATTTCGGCTTTTTTCGGTGCTGTATTTCTTCCATAATTTTTTTCTCATCAGCACGAGTACTGGCCGTTGAAATCGAGGCGGAAGTTAGGTTTCTTTGATGTTGCTTTTCTGACAAGGTCAAGGCGCTGAGAAACTCATCCTTTGCTTCATTCTCACTTAAACTTGGCTCCATCACGCACAGCTGCTGTAAACGAGAGAAAACTCTGGGTTTGGTCTCAAATGGCTTAATTAGTGCTTGTTGTGATATCTCGTCATCAATTTGTGCAGAGTGGACTAACTCAAGTAACACGTTTGACTTGGGCAAGTTCCTCACTCTAAGCTCTACCGTATCATCCGCCAACACTGGGTAATTCAACACGCAATTAATCATTTTTGACATCAAGCCTTTCATGCCGTTGTCTGGCGCTTTTTTTGCCACTGGCTCGTCATAATCCATCTGCGGCATTGGTGGCATGTCAAAATTTGGTGGCGCTTGGTGCATATCTTGCATTGGCGGTTCACTGTATTTACTTTGATTGACCACCTTTTCAACATGCGATACATCTTGACCAACCTCTTGAGCGAGTCCTTCAACCAATTGTTGGCGATATACAGAATACGTAACAAGATTAATAAGCGCCGAAGCTTGCTCTAAAAATAACGTTTTGCCTTCAATGGTTTCGAATGGCACTTCGGATTTAATATGGTCAAAGAGAAAACTGGACAGTGTTTGCGCTTTTTCAATGCGCTGTGAAAATGCCTTAGCTGATTCGCCTTGAATCAAAGTATCTGGATCTTCGCCGTCAGGCAAGAGCAGAAACTTGATCATCAAACCTGCGGTCATTACTGGCAAGGATATTTGCAGCGCCTTCCAAGCTGCCGCCCTGCCGGCCTTGTCGCCATCAAAGCAAAAAACAATGGTGTCGGTTGCCCTTGATAAAGTTTGTAGGTGAGCGGGTGTGGTTGCTGTCCCGAGGGTGGCGACAGCTGTGGTAATGCCGTGTTGATGAAGGGCGATGACATCCATATAACCCTCTACCACCAAGATATAGTCAATTTTGCGAGAGTATTTACGGCAATGGTAAAGACCGTACAATTCCTTTGATTTTGAAAATAATGGCGTTTCTGGGGAGTTTAAATATTTTGGATTGTCTTTATCTGAAAGTACACGCCCACCAAAGCCGATAACATTGCCTTTAGCATTATGAATAGGAAACATTAAACGATCTCGAAAGCGGTCGTAATAATCACCCTCTTTGTCTTTTTTTGCAACCAACATACCAAGCGTATCGAGATCGACAAGCTTTTCACTGTCTGCCTTATTATGCTCATGTAAATTACTCCAACCTGGCGGTGCATAACCGAGCTCAAATCTTTTGGCTATTGCGCCACTAATACCACGCCTCTTGGCGTAATCAACAGCACGAGCTTTAGCGGCGGAGCTTTTTAATTGGGTTTGGTAATAGTTATTCACCTCATTCATTAACTCGTTATATCGCTTAAAACGCGTATCAACAGGTTTAACATTTTGGTCGTAGATAACCGATACGCCAGATTCTGAAGCCACTGTTTCTACAGCTTCAACAAAGTCCAAATGGTCAAATTTTTTGATAAAGTCAATAGCGCCACCACTTTCGCCACAACCAAAACAATGAAAAATCTGTTTATTTGGTACCACGGTGAACGATGGTGTTTTTTCTTCATGAAAGGGGCAACAGGCTTTATAGTCTTTGCCTGCTTTTTTCAAGGGCACACGCTTATTAATTAGACCGACAATATCTACTCTATCAGACAAATCATTGATAAAATCTCTGTCAATAAACGGCATAATCTAGGGCGCAATAACCACGTGAAAAACTCTTCATTTTAATGGAATTCTTTCATCCAAAATATCTACCAACTTGGATATTAATCCTACTGATGAAAACTGGGGCGCTTGTGCCGTTCAGAATGCAAGTTTTTCTAGGAAAAAACATAGGCAAATTATTCTACCCATTGTTTTCAAGATTTAGAAAAATAGCATTTATCAATGTTCAACGATGCTTTCCTGAGAAAAGCAAAGACCAAGTGAATGTCTTAGTGAAAAAACACTTTGAGTCTATTGGTGTTAGTTTTTTTGAAACTGCAAATGCTTATTATGGCAAAGACGAAAAAATTCAAAAATTATTGACGATAGTAAACGAGCACTATCTAACAGACGCAATGAAAGATGGCCGTGGCGTGATTATTTTGTGTTCGCACTTTATGCCGCTTATGCTTAGTAGTCGTGCCCTATCTCTAAAACATAAAATTGCCAGTATTTATCGCCCACAAAACAACCGTCTTTTTGACAAAATAATGGTCAAAGGTCTTACCAATGGTGGCGGAATAATGATAAAAAATTCCGACACCAAGGCAATGATTAAAGCAATCAAAAACGCGCTTCCCATTTGGTATGCGCCCGACCAAGATTTAGGCACTAAAGGGACAGTATTTGCACCACTATTTGGCATTCAAGCGGCAACAATTTCTGCCACATCTCGTCTTGCCAAAGGTGACAACACCGCCGTTATTCCGTACTCTTTCATTAGAACCGATGAAGGTTACAAAATGTCTTTCTCTGCACCGCTCGAGAATTATCCTAGTGGTGATTTAGTACAAGACGCAACCCAAACCAATCAAATATTAGAAGCGCAAATACGGAAAAATCCTGAACAATACCTGTGGATTCACCGTCGATTTAAAACCCGACCAAAAGGCGAAGAAAATTTTTACGCAGATATTTAATATTTTCATTCAAGCAATAGTACAATGTAATTAATTAGCGTATAATTCGCGACTTACTTTTTGATACTAATATAAGATTTAACTATGTCTATCGATACACAAGCGATTATTAAAGAATACCAAAATGGTGAAAATGACACGGGTTCTGTTGATGTACAAGTAGCATTATTAACGGCTCGCATCAAGCATTTGACTGAGCACTTTAAAACGCATAATAAAGATCACCACTCAAGAAGAGGCCTACTACGCCTTGTATCTCAGCGTAAAAAATTGTTGACTTATATTAAAAACAATAACATTGCTGGCTACGCCAATCTAATTTCACGTCTAGGCCTTAGAAAATAAAGACTTAAGACGCGACAAAAAAAGCCCCATTTTTGGGGCTTTTTTATCGCCTATTGCTTTAAAGGTCTCTTAAAATAGCAGTATGGAACTTTCACCTACTTATCAAAAAATATCGGACCTTGTGGAGCGAACAAC
>Ga0208335_1000702_pt1 | contig 11147 bp, 8 predicted proteins | sample DeeseametaMP0759_FD_184202 | JGI IMG/M metagenome (GOLD analysis project Ga0208335, IMG submission 184202) | Marine microbial communities from the Deep Atlantic Ocean - MP0759 (SPAdes) | ecosystem: Environmental > Aquatic > Marine > Oceanic | place: West of Cape Town, South Africa, South Atlantic...
TTTCTAATCAGAAAACCATAACTGCAGCTGATGTTGCTAATGGCCTTTCTAATTTTCAAGTATTAAACCCAGAGCAAATAGTTTGTAATATGGATAAAAAAGTTTCTTTCGAAATGGAGATTCTTATCGAAAAAGGAAGAGGATATGTCCCTGCTGAGGACAATTCTAAAGAAGACACTGCTCTAGGAACTATTGCTATCGATTCTATTTTTACACCAATCAAGAATGTTAAATATGATGTTGAAAATTATAGAGTGGAACAAAAAACTGATTTTGAGAAACTAAATATTCATTTAGTAACAGATGGCTCAATCACACCAAAAGATGCTTTAACGGAAGCTTCAAAAATTCTGATTCAGCATTTTTTACTTTTCTCAGATGAAAAAATGACTTTTGGAAAAGACTTGGAAGATGAGTTTGATGAAGATACTTTGCATATGCGTCAATTACTTAAATCTAAACTTTCAGAATTAGGTTTGTCCGTAAGAGCTTTAAATTGCTTGAAAACAGCAGAAGTTCAAACATTAGGCGAATTGGTATCTTTTAACAAATCAGACTTACTAAAATTTAGAAACTTTGGGAAAAAATCATTATCTGAATTAGAAGTTTTGGTTGAGGATAAAGGACTATCATTTGGTTTGGATATTTCCAAATATAATTTAGAGAACGAACAATAAAATGAGACACGGGAAGAAATTTAATCATTTATCAAGAAAGGCTCCTCACCGAAAAGCAATGCTAGCTAATATGGCATGCTCTTTAATTGAGCACAAACGCATCAAAACTACTGTTGCAAAAGCAAAAGCTTTGAGGGTTTATATTGAGCCACTACTTACAAAATCAAAAGAGGATACTACTCATTCCAGAAGAACGGTATTTTCTTACTTAAAACAAAAACAAGCTATTACCGAATTATTTGGTGATGTTGCTGCAAAAATTGCTGATAGACCTGGTGGGTATACTCGAATTTTGAAATTAAGCAATCGACTGGGCGATAATGCTGAAATGTGTTTTATCGAACTAGTGGATTATAATGAAGACTATACTACTGACAAACCAAAAAGAAAGAAAACTAGAAGAAGAGGGGCAGGTAAATCATCTGAACTTCAAACTTCAGAAGTTGTTACAGAAACGACAACTATTGAAGAAATTGCAGAAACTATCACTGATGGAAATGCTGAAAATGTAGAGGGCACTCAAGATTCAGGCGCTGAAACTACAGAAGCTGAAGAAGCAGAAGCAACGACAAGTACTGAAGAAGTAGCGGAAGAGGTAAAAAAAGAAGTAGCTTCAAAAGAAGAAAAAGCGGAGAAAACTATAACTGAAGAATCAAAAGTGGAAGATACTACTGAGGAAGTTTTTGTTGAAGAAAAAACGGAAGAAGCTGAATCAGAAGCAAAAGAAGAAGAAGTGGAAGAAACTGCAACAACCCAGGAGGAAGTGATAGAAGAGAAAGAAGAAGAGCTGGAAGCAGAAGTAACTGAGGAGTCTAAAGTAGAAGAAGCGCAAGATACTGCTGAAGAAACAGTAGAGGAAGAACCAACAGAAACTGCTGAAGAAATACAACAAGAACCTCAAGCGGAACTAACTGAGGAAAAAGAAGAAGAGGTGGAGCCAGCAGAAACAGCAGAAAATGAAATAGAAAAGAAAGAAACAAAAACGGAAGATACTTCTGAAGAAAATGTGGTGGAAAGCTCAGAAGAGATTATTGAAAAGACAGAAGCTGAAGATGTTCCGGAACCAGAAGAAGAGAAAGACAAAACAGAAGACGATTCAGATGAGCAGAAGAAAGATGAATAGAACTACAATTGTTTTAAAAAATAAAAGGATAAAGCTTTATGTGCTTTGTCCTTTTTTTTAATTTTATTTCCAATTTTTTAATAAAATAATGAAGTATAAAAAACAAAATAATGCAGTTGTTCTTTTAGAGGACGGAACGATTTTCCATGGAAAATCTGTTGGCATTGAAGGTGTTGCAACTGGTGAAATTTGCTTTAATACTGGTATGACTGGCTATCAAGAAGTTTTTACTGACCCATCTTATTATGGGCAATTGATGATAACTACTAATGCTCATATTGGTAATTATGGCGTGCTTGCTAATGAAGTAGAATCTGACTCCATGAAAATTGCTGGATTAATATGTAAGAATTTTAATAAAGGATTTTCTCGTGAGGGAGCGAATGGCGATTTATATCAGTATTTTCAGGATCAGAATAAAGTAGTAGTTTCTGATATAGATACAAGAGCCCTAGTAAGATATATTAGAGATAAAGGGGCTATGAATGCAATAATTTCTTCTAAAACAACTGACATTTCTAAGTTAAAAAAGTTATTAGAAAAAGTTCCATCTATGGAGGGTTTGGAACTTTCCTCAAAAGTTTCTACTGAAAAACCCTATTTCTTTGGAGATGAAAAAGCAAAATATAAAGTTGCAGTTCTCGATATTGGCGTAAAACGAAATATTTTAAGATGTCTTGCTGATAGAGATTGTTATTTGCAGGTTTTTCCAATGCACACTTCTTTTTCAGAAATGAAAAAATGGAATCCTGATGGGTTCTTTTTATCCAATGGTCCTGGCGACCCTTCTGCAATGCCAGAAGTAATTGAGCAGGTGAAAAATATAACTACTGATGGTAAACCAGTTTTTGGGATTTGTTTAGGACATCAAGCCTTAGCACTTTCTGAAGGGATTTCTACTTATAAAATGCATAATGGTCATAGGGGAATAAATCATCCTGTAAAAAATCTAGCAACAGGAAAAGCAGAAGTTACTTCTCAAAATCATGGTTTTGGAATTACTGAAGAAGACATAAAAAATAATCCGAATGTTGAAGTAACACATGTGAATTTGAATGATAACACTGTTGAAGGAATCAAACTCTTAAATAAGAATTGTTTTTCTGTGCAATACCATCCTGAAGCCTCTCCTGGACCTCACGATTCAAGATATTTGTTTGATCAGTTTGTAAGCAACATTAAAAATCATAAGAATAACAAATGAGTAAAATTTTAAACATATATGCACGTCAAATATTAGATTCAAGAGGGAATCCTACAGTTGAAGCGGAAGTAACAACTGAAAATGGAATAATGGGTAGAGCTTCTGTTCCTTCAGGCGCTTCCACTGGCAAGCATGAGGCAGTAGAATTAAGAGATGGAAATGTAAATATCTATCTTGGAAAAGGGGTGTTAAAAGCAGTTGATAATATCAATACCCAAATTAAAGATATCCTTATTGGTTGTCAAGTTTCTGATCAAAAATGTATTGACAATAAGATGATTGAATTAGATGGAACTGCAAATAAAGCCAATTTAGGAGCTAATGCTATTTTGGCTGTTTCCCTTGCTTCTGCAAAAGCAGCTGCAATTGAACAAAACAAAAATTTGTTTACCTATGTTGGAAGAAAGGATGCTTATACTTTACCTATTCCTATGATGAATATATTGAATGGTGGTTCGCATGCCGATAACAGTATTGACTTTCAGGAATTCATGGTGATGCCAATTGGTGCATCTTCTTTTTCCCATGCTTTGCAAATGGGAACGGAAGTTTTTCATCATTTAAAAGCGGAGCTTAAAAATCAGAATTATTCCACTAATGTTGGAGATGAAGGAGGTTTTGCTCCTAACTTAGGTTCGAATGAAGAAGCAATTGAAGTGATATTAAAAGCCATTGAAACTGCTGGCTATCGCCCTGGTGAAGATATGTATATTGCAATGGATGCTGCTGCATCCGAATTTTATAATGCAGAAGAAAATGTGTATCATTTTCACCAGTCAACAGGAGATAAACTAACACCTGCTGAAATGGTGGCTTACTGGGAAGATTGGACAAAAAAATATCCAATCATTTCCATTGAAGATGGTTTAGATGAAGATGATTGGGATGCTTGGAAACTCTTGACAGATAAAATTGGAGATAAAATACAATTGGTGGGGGATGATTTATTTGTAACTAATGTCGATCGTTTAAGAAGAGGTATTGATAATGGAATTGCAAACTCTATTTTGATAAAAGTAAATCAGATTGGAACATTAACTGAGACAATTAGTGCTGTAAAAATGGCTCAAAATAATTCCTACACTTCTGTAATGAGTCACAGATCGGGTGAAACGGAAGATACTACAATTGCAGATTTAGCTGTTGCGCTTAATTGTGGACAAATAAAAACAGGTTCAGCATCTCGTTCCGACAGAATGGCAAAATACAATCAGCTTTTAAGAATTGAAGAATTCTTAGGAAAAGATGCTATTTATCCAGGAAAAAAGTTTATATTAGGCTAGTTTAAAAAATTTAAAGAACTTATGGCAAAAAAGGCAGAGCTACATTATGATGGGAAAGTTTATGAACTTCCGATAATTGAAGGAACAGAAAATGAAATTGCTATTGATATTAGTAAACTAAGACAAGATGCAGGAATCATTACTTTAGATAGGGGATTTAAAAATACAGCATCTACTGAAAGTGCTATTACCTTTTTAGATGGGGAAAAAGGAATATTAAGATATAGAGGTTATTCCATTGAAGACTTAGCCGAAAATGCCAGCTTTTTAGAAGTTGCTTTTTTGCTGATTTATGGGGAATTACCAAATTCTGAGGAATTAGATAATTTTCAAGAAGAAGTTTCAAAACATACATTAGTGCATGAGGATGTAAGGGCGATATTAGATGGGTTTCCATCTAAATCTCATCCAATGGGAGTGTTGTCTTCTTTGGTTTCATCCCTTACTGCATTTTATCCAAAATCCTTAGATCCAAATCGTTCAGCAGAAGAAGTGAACGGGACAATAATTCGTTCCATTGCAAAACTACCAACTCTAGCAGCTTGGAGTTTTAAAAATAGAATGAGGCAACCCGTAATTTATCCTGATAACTCTTTAGGGTATTGCGAAAATTTTATCAGGATGATGTTTTCCTTACCAACTGTTAATTATGAAGTTAATCCTGTAATTACAAGTGCTTTAAACAAACTTTTAATTTTACATGCCGATCATGAGCAGAATTGTTCAGCAGCAACTGTCCGAATTGTTGGCTCCTCTCATGCAAGTTTATATGCTTCAATTTCTGCTGGGATTGCTGCACTTTGGGGCCCATTACATGGAGGAGCAAATCAGGCAGTAATTGAAATGCTTGAGCAGATAAAGGAAGACGGAGGAGATGTGAATAAATATGTTGAAAAGGCAAAAGACAAATCAGATCCATTTCGTCTGATGGGCTTTGGGCACAGAGTTTATAAAAACTTTGATCCTAGAGCTAAGATTATTAAAAAAGCTGCTGATGATGTGTTGGCACAATTAGGGGTTGAAGATCCAATTTTGGATATTGCTCTTAAATTAGAGAAAGTAGCTCTCAAAGATCAATATTTTAAAGATAGAGGTTTGTATCCTAATGTTGATTTTTATTCAGGTATAATTTACAGAGCATTGGGTATTCCTACAGATATGTTTACGGTAATGTTTGCATTGGGAAGATTACCAGGATGGATTGCACAATGGAAAGAAATGAGGGAAAATCATGAACCTATAGGAAGACCAAGACAAATTTATGTTGGTGAAAATGAAAGAAAATATGTTTCTATTAATAAAAGATAAATCTTAGAGATTAGTATGTAGATGTTAGATTAAAAAACTCGGTGTTATTCACCGAGTTTTTTTACTTTTGGACAATGGCTTATAGAACCTTACAACAATGTATTTCTGATTTAGAAAAGGAAGGTGAACTTATTCGAATTTCGGAACAGGTAAATCCTGATTTGGAAATGGCATCTATTCATCTGGATGAATTTGCAAAAGGAGGGAAAGCCATTTTATTTGAAAAGATTAAAGGAAGTAAATTTCGGGCAGCTTCTAATTTATTTGGAACTTTAAAAAGAAGTAAGTTTATGTTTCGTGATAGTTTAGAAAAGGTAAAACAGCTTATTGACCTTAAAATAAATCCTGCTTCTGCACTTAAAAATCCTTTTGAGGCCATTTTTACTGCACTTCATGCTATTTATGCTATCCCTGTAAAAGTTAGATTTTCAAGAAAATTTAAAGAAATACAGATTGAGGATTTACCACAAGTAAAATGTTGGAAAGAGGATGGGGGAGCTTTTATTACTTTACCTCAAGTCTATTCGGAAGATGTAGAAAATCCAGGAATTATGAATTCCAATTTAGGAATGTACAGAATTCAACTTTCCGGGAATGATTATGTACCCAATAAGGAGGTGGGGATGCATTATCAAATTCACAGAGGGATAGGTGTGCATCAGAAAAAAGCCAACCAAAAAGGAGAACCTTTAAAGGTTTCTATTTTTGTAGGAGGACCACCAGCTCATACTTTTGCTGCCGTTATGCCATTACCTGAGGGAATGTCAGAAATGGCTTTTGCAGGAATTTTAGGAGGAAGGAACTTTCGTTATGCAAAGAAAGATGGCTATACTATTTCAGCAGATGCCGATTTTGTAATCTGTGGAGAGTTACACCAAAATGATGTAAAAGCTGAAGGCCCTTTTGGAGATCATTTGGGTTATTATAGTTTGAAACACGATTTCCCAGTTTTGAAGATTCACAAAGTATATGCTAAAGAAAATGCCATTTGGCCTTTTACGGTTGTGGGTCGTCCCCCTCAAGAGGATTCTCAGTTTGGAGCTTTGATACATGAAATTACTGGAAAGGCAATTGAGAAAGAAATTCCAGGATTAAAAGCGGTAAATGCAGTAGATGCATCAGGAGTTCATCCTTTATTATTAGCGGTGGGAAGTGAACGATATACTCCTTATAATCCTACTAAACAACCCCAAGAATTATTAACTATTGCCAATCATATTTTAGGAACAGGACAAATGTCCTTAGCCAAATATGTATTTATTTGTGATGAAGAAAATGCTCCAGATGTGAATGACGAAAAGGAATATTTCACTCATTTTCTGGAAAGGGTAAATTGGAAAATAGATTTACATTTCCAAACCAAAACGACTATTGATACTTTGGACTATAGTGGAGACGGACTGAATGAAGGTTCAAAAGTAGTAATTGCAGCTGCTGGAGATAGTAAAAGAACTTTATCTGAAAACTTGCAGAATATCAATTTACCTACAGGTTTTTCTAACCTACAATTAGTGAGTAATGGAAATTTAGTAGTAGAAGGTAAAGGAGAAATTAATGACTTAATTGATTCTTTAGAAAAACAAAATTTAGAAGGAATAGCACTGATTACTTTAGTAGATGATGCCACTTTTACAACTGAATATTTCTCCAATTGGTTGTGGATTACTTTTACCCGTTCCAATCCTGCTAACGACATTTATGGTGTAGATGCAGAGCATAAGAACAAACATTTTTCGTGTTCTATTCCTATTATTGATGCCAGAATAAAAGCACATCATGCTCCTGTTTTGGAGAGGTAATCACTTCTTCTTGAATTTTCTCCACTGTTTATTCTTTTTATTCTTTGTTTGAATCTTATATTCAGGAGCTCTCTCAAAACCATTTGGTAAACTAAGTTTTGGAACTTCTTTTTCAATCAGTTTTTCAATATCCTTAAAGTTTCGCACTTGTTTTGGACTAATAAAAGTAATAGCTTCTCCTGTTCTGTCCGCTCTGGCAGTACGCCCAATTCTGTGCACATAATCCTCTGCATCATGAGGTACTTCATAATTAATAACCAATTCAATTTCTTGGATATCTATTCCTCTGGATAAAATATCGGTAGCAACTAAGATTCTAATTTTCTTATTTTTAAAGTCTCTTATGGTTTCTTCTCTTTCGCTTTGATCCAACCCAGAATGCATTTCAGAGGCTTTCATTCCTGCTCTGTTTAAAGTTTTTTTAATTTCTCTTACACTTTTTATGCTTGAGGCAAAAATGAGGACATGACTTAAATCTTTTCCTTTTGCTCTTAGTATTTCTCTTGCCAAATTTACCTTTTGGCTATCGTGTACCATATAAGCAGATTGAGTAATACCTGCTGCAGGTTTTGAAATTGCTAAACTTATACTTGCCGGATTATCGAGTAATTTGGTAGCAAGTGTTCTAATTTTTGGAGGCATTGTTGCTGAAAACAAAAGTGTTTGCATTTTTTCAGGTAATGATTTTGTAATTTTCATAATATCATCAAAAAATCCCATGTCTAACATTCTATCTGCTTCATCCAATATAAAATGCTGAACCCCTGAAGTATCAAAATAATCAAAATCTAAATGAGCCAATAATCTACCAGGAGTACAAATAATGATATCCGCACCATTTTTAAGTGCTTGTTTCTGATTGTCAAACTCCACTCCAGTTCCTCCACCATAAATAGGGTAAGAAGATGAATTGGTGAAATAGGAAAACCCTTCAATTTGCATGTCAATTTGCTTGGCAAGTTCCCTAGTTGGTACAATAATTATTGTATTTACTTTATTATTTTGATGCCCTTTTGTGAGCTTGTCCAAAATGGGCAACACAAAAGCAGCTGTTTTTCCTGTTCCTGTTTGTGCACATGCGATTAAATCTCTCCCTGCTTGTATTATGGGTATTGCTTGTTCTTGTATTGGGGTGGCCTTTTCAAATCCCATCATATCAAGCCCTTCTTGCAATTCGTTTCCGAACTTAAATGTTGTAAATTTCATGTTGTAAAGATATCAAAAGGAATTTGCTATCTGATATTAATTAAATCAGTATTTACTTGATGTATTCTACCAGAATTCCTAGGAAAATCCAAGCTGGGAAATGAACAAAACTGAAGATACCTTTCCAATGCTTTTCTTTGCTTAAATAACTGTAATCCCAAAGTCGTATGCCAAGTTTTAATAAAGGATAACTTACCAAAATTTCAATCATCCAAACCCAAATAGGATAGGATAAATATCGAATGAGATCATTCTGAATAAGACTTTCTGCTAAATCAAAACCATAGGATAATCCGAAAGCATAAATTGGAAACATCTAAAGGGAAGTATGTCCCATTAAAGCAATTTTCTTTTTTGTAATGAGGTTGAAAATAGAAGTAAATGCTATTTCTGCACAAATACCAAACATTCCCCAAAATAAGACTTCTGAAATATGCGTTATTCTAAAAGGAATTTTAAGATTTTACTTTTCAATTCTGTAAAAGGTGTGTATTTTATATTGGGTTCCAACCAAGATGTTTTGTGTAAAATACTTTTGTAATGGGTGAAAGTATCAAACCCAGTTTTGGAATGATAGTTTCCTATTCCACTTGCTCCAACTCCTCCAAAAGGCAAGTTAGGGTTGGACATTTGAACTAAGGATTCGTTAATTGCACCACCTCCAAATGAAATTTCATGGAGTATCTTTTTGATTACTTTTTTGTTTATGGAATAGATATATAGTGAAAGTGGCTTTTCTTTTTCTTTCACTTTTTTTATTACATCCTCTAAGTTTTCAAAGGCAATAATAGGTAGTATTGGTCCGAAAATTTCATCTTGCATTATGTGGTCTTCAAAACCAATGTTGCGCAAAAGGGTAGGGGCGATACTTCTGTTTTCTGGATTTACCTCCCCTCCATGATAAATTTTATCAGTAGGAATAAGTTGTGCTAGTCGGTTAAAATTTCTTTCATTTACAATTTGAACATAGTTTTCGTTTATGTTTTCGGAATGAGGGTAAAAATCCTCAATTTCTTTTTTTAAGGCTTCTAATAGTTTTGTTTCTACCCGTTTTTCTACTAACAGATAATCAGGGGCAATGCAAGTTTGTCCTGCATTTAGGAATTTTGCCCAAACTATTCTTTTAGCTGTTATCTTTATGTTACAGTCTGCTAAAACAAAAGTTGGACTTTTTCCTCCCAATTCTAAAGTTACAGGAGTTAAGTTTTCGGCTGCTGCTTTGTAAATTATTTTCCCGACAGGAGTACTTCCTGTGAAGAAGATTTTATCCCATTTTTGCTGGAGTAATTCAGTGGTAGTTGCTACATCTCCCTCTATTACTGTAAGGTGATTTTCATCAAAATTAGTATTGATAAGTTGTGCTAATACCTTACTTGTATTATTAGGAATTTCAGAAGGTTTTATCACCACTGTATTTCCTGCAGCAATTGCCGAAATAGCAGGAATAAGTGCAATTTGATACGGATAGTTCCAAGCGGAAATAACCAAAATAGTTCCCAATGGTTCAGGGATAATATAGCTTTTGGCAGGAAAGTTAGCAAGATTGGTTCTTACCCTTTTTTGCTTACTCCATTTTTTCAGATTCCTAATCGCATCATTCAGTTCGTTATAAATAAGGGATAGTTCCGTAAGGTAAGTTTCAAATTTTGACTTTTTAAAATCATCATAAATAGCAGTATAGAGTTTATCCTCATTTTTTTTTAAAATGAGTTTTAACTTTTTTAAAGTTTCAATTCTGAGATTAACCTCTTTTGTAGCGTTAGAATTAAAGAAACTCTTTTGCTGATTTACAATTTTTGCAATATCCATTTTTCAAAGATAAGCTAATTATTTACGTCCTTTAAAATCATCCATGGTTTTGTAAATTCCCATAATACTTCCTGCAAACCAATCAAACACATCCACCGACATAAAGGCCTGCCCAAAACGAGTAAAACGATAAATCCACCCAGGAATGCTAATGATTTTCTTGTTCTTTTCTATTGCCTTAATAATCGTTAGTGCGGCTGCTTCTGCATCCAAAATGGGGATGCGAGATTGTATACCATCAAACATTCCAGTATTTATGTAGTAAGGGAGGATAGTGGTGACTTGAATATTTTTTTGGAGTTGTTTCATTTCCAAACGCAAACTATCGGACCATGCAAAAATAGCCCATTTACTTGCTGCATATACTGACATTTTAGGATTAGCAACTAAGCCGGCTGAGGATGCTATATTGCAAATATGTCCAGCATTTTCTTCCATCATATTTTTTAAAAACTGATTGCAAATATGCATAGGAGCAGAGCTGTTAATACTGAAGGTTTTTTCAATTTCAGTTGCATTGTGCTCATGAAAATATTTCCCTACAACTATTCCTGCATTGTTGATGAGAATATCAATATATCCATGCTCTTTTTTAAGTTGTTCTGCAGTTTTTTCTATTTGTGAAAGATTAGAAATATCAACCACATAAGAAGTGATATTTCCTAAAGGATTTAACCTTTTTAAGGTATTTTCTATGTTTTGAGTATTAATATCCCAAATAATAACTTTTGCATTTCT
>Ga0208335_1000706_pt1 | contig 11106 bp, 12 predicted proteins | sample DeeseametaMP0759_FD_184202 | JGI IMG/M metagenome (GOLD analysis project Ga0208335, IMG submission 184202) | Marine microbial communities from the Deep Atlantic Ocean - MP0759 (SPAdes) | ecosystem: Environmental > Aquatic > Marine > Oceanic | place: West of Cape Town, South Africa, South...
TTCTTTTTTAAGCTTTTCAGCCCTTATTGCAGCAAGTTTTGCTTCTAACTTTTTCTTAGTGGCTTCTTGGGCTTTTTTCTCTTCAGATTGACGATGATCCTCAGCATGTTTTTGCGCTGCTATAGCGGCTTCAGAACGCTGGACTTCACTTGCTAATTTATCCTTTTTTTGCTTCTCAAGGTTGACCAACCTTTGACGCTCAGTCTTTATCACTTCCACATCAATAGTCACTGCCTTAGTAGGTGCTGATTGCTGAGATCCACTCACTTGCGTTGGTATTTCCCAGCGCTCAACCTCGGCATAAAACAGGCCAAAAACCAAGGAGATGTGAAAAATCATTGCAAAGAAAAAAGCAATTGGATGCTTCTTGGCTATTGTAACTATAGGCTGGACAATTGAAATAATCAGGCTAATGAATAAATTATAAACATATATAAAAAGCTTTTTCAGAATACGCCCCAAGGGCTGCGCCGCAATAATTAAGCGAGTGAATAACTTAACAATAACATTTATATATTTTTTCAACTGTTCCATAAATAGTGCCTAATTATTCGGGAGTTTCAGTCACGATGCCTACCTTATCAACACCGTTTTGTTGTAGTAAAGCCATTAATTCAACGACTCTGCCATAATTCACTGCTTTGTCTCCACGGACAAAGACTTTCATCTGTGGATATGCACCAAGGCGTGCCACCACCCGACCAACTGCAACACTGAGGGAGACTTTTTCACCCTCTTCCAGATCGGCAGAGTCTGTATCGTGCAATGAGTTTATATAATAATTGCCATGTTTATCAATGGTAATCACCGTTGGTTGCTGTTCAGCAAAATCCACCATATTTGCTTGAGCCTGAGGCAAATCTACCTCAACACCTTGCTCGATGATTGGTGTGGTCATCATAAAAATAACCAACAACACCAACATGACATCGATGTAAGGAACAATATTTATTTCGGCGTTAACTTTAGGTCTAGCGCGACTCGGTAATGCAATCATTGTTATTGTTGTCTTTGGAAGCTAACAAATAATTCTTCAATGAAGGCCGTGTATTTGTTACCTATTCCTTCGACTTGAGAAACCAATCGGTTGTAGGCAATCGTCGCTGGAATTGCGGCAAACAAGCCAAACGCTGTAGCTATTAACGCCTCAGCAATACCCGGCGCCACAACTGCAATCGTCGCCTGTTTCACTGACGCAAGACCAATAAAGGAATGCATAATTCCCCAAACGGTACCGAATAGTCCAATATAAGGGCTCGATGAGGCAATCATCGCCAATACCGACAAACTACCGCCCAGTCGATCAATTTCATTATTAGCAGTGGTGTTCATTGAGCGATAAGCGCGCTCAGAATTCATAATCAAAGCTTGATTTGATGTTGACTTTGAGTGATTAAACTCCTTATAACCTGAGCCAAAAATATCTTCCATCGCTGTTCTGTCATCAGCAACATTCGGTAGCGCTTTATACAACACAGAAAGGTCACTTTCGCTTTCAAAGCTTTGGTGAAAAGTTTTAATATCACTTTTCGCATCAATCAATACTTTTTTCTTAGCCATAATCACTGTCCAAGAATAAATTGACATTAACACCAATATAGCCATCACTATTTGCACCACAAAACCAGCACTAAGTATTAAACTGATGATTGATAAACTATTTTCTTCCATTTAACTTCTCCGAGATAGCTTGCGGTATACCGCAAGGTTTTAAATTTTGTGTAAAAACAGAAACAACCTTGACTTCCGCATCAAATAATACCGTATTTTGTCTGATATTCATTATTTTCTGAGAAAATATCAGGCTGGCTTGACCAACTGAGAGAATCTCTGTTTGAACCTCCAATAAATCATTAAATCTGGCAGGTTTTAAGTAGTTAGCCAAAACTTTTCTAACCACGAACAACACACCGAAATCCTTTGAAATTTTGTCTTGCTCAAAGCCCGCTTCGCGCAGCATTTCACTACGACCGCGCTCAATATATTTTAGGTAATTAGCATAATAAACCACACCGCCAGCGTCTGTATCTTCGTAATATATGCGGATGTTTAAATTACTCATTTGCTATAAAGATCTTTTTGTTTCTTGTGACGTGTCAAGCCTAAATGTGAAAATGCCATATCCGTAGCTACTCGCCCTCGAGGCGTTCTCATAATAAACCCTTGTTGAAGAAGATACGGCTCAACCATATCTTCCAGTGTTATCCTTTCTTCACTGAGCGCAGTTGCTAAAGTGTCCAGACCTACAGGGCCAGCTGAAAATTTAGTAATAATAAGATCAAGATAATCTCGATCGAGCTGCTCTAGCCCGGCATCATCCACTTTCAGAGTGGACAGCGCCTCCTTCGCAATTGCTCTATGAATAATGCTGTTTGTTTTAACATCGGCAAAATCCCTTACTCGACGAAGCAATCGATTAGCAATTCTAGGTGTGCCTCTTGAGCGCTTGGCAATCTCGTACGCGCCTTCTGTTTCAATGGTAATACCCAAAATTGCTGCAGAGCGTTCAATAATAGCATGTAAGTCTTTCAACTCATAAAAAACCAAACGCTGAACAATACCAAATCGATCTCTAAGTGGTGATGTGAGCATACCAGCACGAGTGGTTGCTCCAATCAAAGTAAATGGGGGTAGATCTAATTGCACTGAGTGGGCAGCTACACCCTCACCCACCATAATATCTAATTTAAAGTCTTCTAATGCTGGATAAAGAATTTCTTCAACAATTGGATTTAGGCGATGAATTTCATCAATAAAAAGAATATCGTAAGGTTCGAGCTTGGTCAAAATAGCTGCTAAATCACCTGAGCGCTCTAAAACCGGCCCTGCAGTTTGCTTTAAGCCTGCACCCATTTGTCTTGCGATAACATTGGCAAGTGTGGTTTTTCCTAAGCCAGGAGGCCCATAAATCAAACAATGATCTAGCGCATCGCCCCTAGTTTTGGCTGCCTCAATAAAGAGTGCCATCTGAGATTTGACATCATCTTGGCCAATATAATCATCAAAAGATGTTGGTCTAACCGAGTTGATTTTTATATCTTCGTTGTTTTGATTTTCACCGCCGATTAGACGATCCTCTTCAATCATAAAGGGTTAAATAATTGCATGGTTCGCCCTATTTTATCTGAATAGATTGTTCAAGTTTATGAAGATAGCATGAAGCTTTAATGAATAATTCTAACAATATTTCACATTTAGACGCTTAATATAACTATTGACACTGCTGGATGTTATCCTTAGGTCAAAATAAGGATGACACTGTATAATTATCCTCTGACTTTAAACGCCATTAATTGAATGCCACATATTGCCGTACTGAGTGTTAATCATCAGCTCGCGCCCGTAGAAATACGAGAGAAAGTGGCGTTTGCTCAAAATGAATTAGCCAGTGCAATCTCAAAGCTGTTATCTATCCCGGACATTCTTTCTTGTGTTGTTCTGTCCACTTGCAATCGTTCAGAGGTTTATGTGGCCGCAGAATCAAGCAATATTGAAGAAATACTGGGCCAATACTTAGCGAGCACTCATGGCGTCGACTACAACAAACTATCTCAATATTTAAGCTATTTCGAAAATGAGGGTGCCATTAATCACATTTGCAATGTAGCTGCAGGCCTTGACTCCATGGTGTTGGGTGAGCCGCAAATATTTGGCCAACTAAAAGACGCTTATCAATTCTCCAAAGAACACAAAGCGCTTGATAAAACACTCGAAAAATTATTTCAACATGCTTTTGCAACGGCAAAAAAGGTTAGAACAGATACCAAAATAGGTTCCTCGCCAGTATCAGTTGCTTATTGCGCTGTCAAACTTAGTGAAAAAATTTTTACCAATCTTGCCGACCAAACCGTGCTTTTAATTGGCGCAGGTGAAATGATAGAACTTAGTGCTCAACACCTCAAACAAAAAGGTGTAAGCAAGATGATTGTTGCCAATAGAACGATAGAAAATGCGCAAACCATTGCACTCGCTTATGATGCTGAAGCAATTAATTTAAAACAGTTATCTGACCATCTTCACCGCGCTGACATTGTTATATCATCAACGGCAGCACCAGTGCCTATTTTAGGTAAAGGCTTGATAGAAACAGTGCTTGTGCAAAGAAAACATCAACCAATGCTACTGCTTGATTTGGCCATCCCTAGAGATATTGAGCCAGAGGCTGGCAAACTAGATGATGTGTTTCTCTATACAGTAGACGACTTACAGCAGGTAGTAGAAAATAACCTTGAGGGACGTAAACAAGAAAAAATTGCCGCCCAAGAAATCATTAAAGAGCAAAACATTGAATTCAAAGCTTGGCTAGATAATATCCCAAATGAAGAGATTATTAAGCAGTATCGTCAGCAAGCAATGACTCTTAAAGACGATGCTGTTAAAGGTGCCATTAAAAAACTATCTTCTGGCGCAGAAGCGGATGCAGTCATTCAAGAACTGGCTGATCAATTAACCAATAAACTTTTGCATGCGCCATTTAAGAACATAAAACAAACATCACATATTAACTTAGAGCAGTGCAAATCCTGCATACCCAAACCTTCAATAAAACCTATTAAAGTCAGCAATTCATGAATCAATCAATCTTAAGTAAACTTGAGCAGTTATCCATGCGCCTTGAAGAAATCAACGCTATGCTCTCGGAGCAGGCAATTGCCTCAGATCCGAATAAATTTAGAGATTTATCTATCGAGCATGCCCAGCTTAGCCCTGTCAACGATCAATATCAACAATATCTATCCACTCAAGAAGATATTGACGCTGCCCAGCAAATGCTCAGTGAGGATGATGCTGATCTTAGGGAGATGGCAGAGGAAGAAATCTCAATCGGCAAAGAAAAGCTAATTGAATTAGAACTCGCACTTAAAAAATCTCTACTGCCTAAGGATCCTAACGATTCTCGAAATATTATTATTGAAATTAGAGCGGGAACAGGTGGTGACGAAGCCAGTATTTTCTCAGGCGACCTTTACAGAATGTACACTCGCTACGTTGAAAAAAACAAGTGGCAGATGGAAGTGATGAGCTCAAACTTAGGTGAGCACGGTGGATTTAAAGAGGTTATTGCTCGCATTAGTGGTGTTAATGTTTACTCAAAACTTAAATTTGAATCGGGTGCACACCGCGTACAACGTGTACCCGAAACCGAATCCCAAGGTCGGGTACACACATCGGCTTGCACTGTCGCCGTAATGCCGGAAGTAGCGACTATCGAAGAAGTGAATATCAACATGAGTGATGTTAGAGTTGACACCTTTAGGGCTTCTGGTGCTGGCGGACAGCATGTTAATAAAACAGACTCAGCAGTACGAGTTACTCACATACCAACTGGCACAGTCGTTGAATGCCAAGATGGCCGCTCACAACACAAAAATAAAGCTCAGGCATTATCTGTACTGGCCTCAAGAATTCTTGATGCACAACAGCAGGTGCAGCATCAAGAACAAGCTTCTCAGCGTAAGGAATTGGTTGGAAGTGGTGATCGTTCACAACGAATACGCACCTACAATTATCCGCAGGGTAGGATTACTGATCACCGCATTAACCTAACGCTTTATAAGTTAAGTGAAGTGATGGAAGGTGAATTGGAATCGGTGATTGAACCGCTTATTGTTGAGCAGCAAACCAACCAATTAACAGCGCTCAATGACAGCCTGTAACTAATAGATACCTTGAAGTTATCAGTTAACCTCTTTTAGGTATTAACTGTGACAACACAAAAATAAAACCAAGGGTGATAACAATAGCCGGTCCTGTTGCAATGTCATACTGAATGGAGCTGTAAAGCCCCAACAATACGGATATCACGGAGACAACAATAGAACCAAAAATCATTGAGGGTGGTGATTTGGAAAAAACGCGTGCTGTAGCTGGTGGAATGATCAATAAAGAAGTAATTAGCAACACACCAACAATCCGCACAGAAACAGATACCGCCAGTGCAATCAAGAACATAAAGAGAAGCTCATAGGCAATTTTACTAACACCTTCTGCTCGTGCTAATTCCTCATTAAGGGTTAATAACAGTAGCTTCTTCCAATTCATAATCAACAGGCCAATAACAACGACCATTACCGAATAAACCCAAAATAAATCCTGCATAGTGATTGAAAGAATATCGCCAAATAGATAGGCAAAGTAATCTGTATTTCTGTCACCAACAAAACCTAGCACCACAATACCGGCTGAAAGCGCGATATGAGAAAAGATACCTAGAATTGCGTCATTCGATAAAAACTGTTTTTGCTGTAGGGCTACAATCAATGAGGCAAAAAGTGCACCGACAATTATCAAACCAAAATTGACTCCAAGACCGCTAACAAGGCCAAGTGCAACACCTAACAATGCACTATGGGAAATGGAATCAGAGAAATAAGACAGGCGCTTCCAAATAACAAAACAACCCAGTGAGCCGGCAATCACCGATACTCCGAGTGAAGCTGCGAGTGCACGAATAATAAAGTCTTCCATAACTACGACTTAGTAGTCCTTATTGACAACGACGACAAAGCCCATAAAGATATAGGGAGTGGTCGGTTAATTGGAAGCCGTATTGCTTAGCAATTTGCAACTGATGACTCTCAATCACATCATCCTGAAACTCAACAATTTCATTGCATTTCACACAAACCAAATGATCGTGATGATCAACATTTGACAATTCATAAACACTCAAATTATTTTCAAAATTGAGCTTATTAACGATACCGGACTCTTCAAATTGCGTGAGCACTCGGTAGATGGTTGCAACACCCACTTCTTCATGTTGCTCAATCAAAGCACGATAAATATCTTCGGCGCTTAAATGGTGATTTTGGCTTTTTTCCAACACTTCTAAAATTTTTAGTCTTGGAAGGGTAACCTTAAGACCAGCGCTTTTTAAATCTTGTGCGTCCATTCAAAATCCTTGGGTAAAATCTATTCAATATTTTAATCGTTTAAATAAACATGAAAAGACTAACTTTGATTGCGCTTGTGTTGCCACTGTTAACAGGTTGTGCGGCGTCAATGCCCAAAATGCCAGAATTACCTTCAATGTCCATGCCAAGCTGGCCAAGCTTCTTAACGCCTTCCTGGCCCAGTATTGATCTGCATGAACCAACCATCATGCAAGGCTCTGTATTAGAAGTTGAATATGTTGAAAAACTCCAAATAGGCATGACTAAAGAATCAGTTATGGATCTTATCGGCTCGCCAAGCATCATTGACGCTTTTCACAAAGATCAATGGGACTATATTCAACACTCAACAATCAATGGAAAAGAGGTGATTCATTACCGCTTAACGCTGATTTTTGACGGCAACTTACTATCAACAATTGATACTAGCGACCTTGGTGGTTTGCGCAACGTTGCAGAATAATAAGCATAAAGCTAAAACCAGTCCGCTTAACCGATAATTCAAATCAAGCATGTCTGAGTTAATCGTTAATAAAATTAGTTGTCAAAGAGGTTATAACAACCTTTTTAGTGAACTCTCATTCTCTCTAACCTCAGGCGACATATTAAAAATTTCTGGCGCAAACGGTAGTGGCAAAACTTCGTTGCTAAAAATTCTTGCTGGTTTAAGTAGCGCTGAGTGCGGAAGCGTCAGCTATAACCAAAACAAAGCAGGGTCATCCAAATACCAACAAGATATTTTCTATTTGGGTCACCTTCCCGCTCTAAGTCCTGAGCTTCGTTGTCAAGAAAACTTAAGTTTTCTATCGCAGCTTCAGGGGGACGACGTAACTGACAAAGTAAAAGATACTTTGATTGATATGGGTTTAAAAGGCTATGAGAATGAATACGCCGCCAATTTATCGGCCGGTCAAAAAAGGCGTGTTGTACTTGCCTCACTTCTCATTAATCAAGCACCTATTTGGCTACTGGATGAACCATTTACTGCACTTGATAGCGACGGAGTTGTTATTCTTGAAGAGCAAATTAACAAACATTCGAATGGTGGTGGACTTTGTGTTTTAACCACCCATCAAGAGTGCAATTTGCCGAATATGCAAATACTCTCGTTATGAATATTTTCATTCAAACACTCACTAGAGATTTAAAAATGGCATTGAGAAATCCATCCAGCTTTCTCAACCCTTTGTTGTTTTTTGTGATTGCCATTTCACTTTTTCCTCTAGCAATTAGCCCAGAAGCACATACACTCTCAAACATTGCCCCGGGCATCATCTGGGTCACCTGTATGCTAGCCGTACTACTCTCTTTAAACGCACTTTTTCATTATGATTATGACAATGGTGTTTTGGAGCAAATGGTCATTTCACACCATCCTCTACCTCTACTACTGCTTGCCAAAATAACAGCACATTGGCTATTAACAGGACTACCAATCGTATTGTTATCCCCTGTGTTGGGTGCTGCACTTTTCCTTGATAGTGAAAGTATTGGTGTATTAATGTTAACTTTATTGCTCGCCACTCCAAGCCTGAGCCTTATTGGTGCAATTGGTGCATCATTGATTGTCGGTATAAAGAACTCTGGTATGTTACTTTCTTTGTTGATTCTTCCACTCTACACTCCCATTCTTATCTTTGCTTCAAGTGCAGTTTCTCAAGCGCAATTTGGTCTTTCTATAAGTGCCCAACTTTACTTACTTGCAAGCATTTTAATTCTGAGCTTGATGGGCTCACCCTTTGTCAGCGCCCTTGCTTTAAAAACCAGCCTAGAATGACCTTCTCATTCCAATAAAATACGTTATAATTCATTCAAGCGCTGATTTGTCCCGATTGCTAGCGTTGTCACTTTAAGTGACTAAATTAAGCTAAAGTACGCGTTTTTCTTAACAGAAGCCCTACTTTAAGGGTTTTTTTATTTTTAAGGAAAACACTCATGATATTTACCTCCGAATCCGTTTCAGCCGGTCACCCAGATAAAGTTTGTGACCAAATCTCAGATGCCATTCTTGATGCCGCTTTAACTCAAGACAAAAACTCCCGAGTGGCTGTCGAAACTCTAGTGAAAGACAATCAAGTGGTACTTGCAGGTGAAATCACTACAGGTGCTGATATTGATTATGAAGCCGTTGTTCGAAAAACCATTATCGATATCGGTTACGACAAAGATGAATATGGCTTTAATGGCCACAATTGCGCAATAACAAACTTACTCGGCAAGCAATCTCAAGACATCAAGATGGGTGTTGATGAGTCGGATAATCACGAGCAAGGCGCAGGCGATCAAGGCTTGATGTTTGGCTATGCTGACAACGCGACTGACGTATTAATGCCTGCGCCAATTGTTTTCGCTCATCGATTGGTTCAGCGCCAAGCAGAATTGATGAAAAATGGCACACTGCCATGGCTAAGGCCCGATGCAAAGTCTCAGGTTTCCTGTATTTATGAAAACAATCACGTTGTCGGTATTGATGCAGTTGTTCTATCCACTCAGCACGATGCAGATATTTCGCTTGATGATTTGCGAGAAGCAATCTTAGAAAAAGTTATTAAACCCATTTTGCCAAGTGAATGGCTCAGTAAAGACACCAAATATCACATCAATCCAACGGGTAATTTTGTTATTGGCGGGCCAGTCGGCGATGCAGGATTAACCGGGCGAAAAATCATTGTTGATACTTATGGCGGTATGGCGCGACACGGTGGTGGTGCTTTCTCAGGAAAAGATCCTTCTAAAGTGGATCGTAGTGCAGCTTATGCAACTCGCTATGTTGCTAAAAACATTGTCGCAGCAGGATTAGCTGAAGTATGTGAAATACAGGTGTCATACGCCATTGGTGTAGCCGAACCTACCAGTGTCAACGTTAATACCTTTGGCACAGGCAAAGTGAGCAACAAGGAAATTGAGCAACTAATTTCGCAACATTTTGATCTTAGACCTAAGGGTTTAATTGCAATGCTGGATCTTAAAAGACCAATTTACCAACAAACAGCAAGCTACGGTCACTTTGGTCGCACGGAAGACTCCTTTAGTTGGGAAAAAACAGACCGTGCACATCTGCTTAATTAGCATAAATAATTTGATTAAGATATAATTAGCAACTTGCTAAGGAGCGTTGCATTGAGATTTATCTCATCAGGCTTAGCACAAATAAAGTTCGCTTTATTTTATTAACGACGCTCATTTATTTTTCACACAAGTTATAGGAAAAACAAATGAGCAACACCTCTCTAAATAATGACGACTACAAAGTAGCCGACATGTCTCTGGCTGATTACGGCCGTAAAGAAATTGAATTAGCCGAAGCTGAAATGCCCGCTTTAATGGCACTTCGTACAAGATACGCCAACGAAAAGCCACTTGCAAATGCAAAAATTCTAGGCTGTATTCACATGACCATTCAAACAGCAGTCCTTATGGAAACATTGATTGAATTAGGCGCAGAGATTCGTTGGTCGTCTTGCAATATTTTTTCAACTCAAGATCACGCAGCAGCGGCAATGGTGGCAGCCAATATTCCAACGTTTGCCTGGAAAGGTGAAACCGAAGAAGAATTCCTTTGGTGTATCGAGCAAACAATATTAGAGAATGGCAAGCCTTGGAATGCCAACATGGTGCTTGATGATGGCGGTGATTTAACCCAAATGTTGCACGAAAAATACCCACAAATGCTTAATGATATTCACGGTATTAGTGAAGAAACCACAACGGGCGTACATCGCCTAATCGAAATGATTGCCGATGGTGAACTTAAAGTACCAGCAATTAATGTCAATGACGCAGTAACAAAATCAAAAAATGACAATAAATACGGCTGTCGTCACTCTCTGAACGATGCTATTAAACGTGGCACAGACATGCTTATGTCTGGCAAAAAAGCGCTTGTTATTGGCTACGGCGATGTAGGTAAAGGCTCAGCGCAATCCCTTTGCCAAGAAGGCATGATTGTTAAGATAAGTGAAATCGACCCGATTTGTGCGATGCAAGCTTGCATGGATGGTTTTGAAGTTGTCTCTCCTTATAATGATGGCATCAACACAGGGTCTGTGGCAAATATTAATCAAGTCGTGCTTTCTACTACCGATTTAATTGTAACAACTACGGGCAATATTAATGTCTGTGATTCCGCTATGCTACAAACGCTTAAAGCCGGCTCAGTTGTGTGCAATATTGGCCACTTTGACAATGAAATTGACACTCAATTTATGCG
>Ga0208335_1000712_pt1 | contig 11049 bp, 9 predicted proteins | sample DeeseametaMP0759_FD_184202 | JGI IMG/M metagenome (GOLD analysis project Ga0208335, IMG submission 184202) | Marine microbial communities from the Deep Atlantic Ocean - MP0759 (SPAdes) | ecosystem: Environmental > Aquatic > Marine > Oceanic | place: West of Cape Town, South Africa, South Atlantic...
CGATATAAAGGCCAGCATAGCCCTTTACCATTGCAAGCATCTGATTCAGGGAGGGAACATGGTATCCAGCCGCACCCTCTCGAAACCAACCGCCCGCATCTAGGGATTGAATTTCCGCTAATGTCTTATCCATTACCAATGCATTGACACTGGTGGTGCGTAACAATTCTGCATCATGGATTACAACCAGCTCGTCATCTGCTGTGGTCCGCACATCAAGCTCTATATATTGAAAGTCCTGGTCGAGGCAAATTCGGGCGGCTTCTAATGTGTTTTCTGGAGCCAAATTGTTCGCCCCACGATGGCATACTATGTCAATATTATGCGCTGGGTTTGGCACATAGGGCTTCAATAATTCTGGCCGATTTGAGCAGATACCCATGATAGGAAGATCCCACAATGCATGCAAAACAGCTGGCCTATCTTCGTGCCAAATCACAATCTGAAGGCCATGATCGACAAGGCTGTTAATTAGGCTTTCGGTCAAAAGTTCATGGAGGGCCTCGGTCGTATCACGCCAACAAAGGTGGACTATATCCGCATCCAACCCACCCAGGTACTCAATTGGGTCGGCTCCATTCGGCACAAGAACAGCCAACGGGTATTTACAGCCTAAATCGCGTAGTTGCCTGACCCAACTAACATTGAAGGAGGCTAATACAGCAAATTTTAGGCCAGATTTTTGCAACAATTCCCAGGCCAAAACACCAGCGTCCTCGGATTTGATTTCGATGTACAACCCACAACCGGTTTGCACCGCAAGTTCAATCACCTCTTCAAGGCGTGGAACTTGTTGACCTTCAGGTAATTGCAGTGCTGATATGTCATACCATGACGCCGCGGATACGCGCAGTTCTTGCCCAGCCATACGCGCGAGATTGTCGTCGTGGGCGACCACGCACACACCATCTACGGACAGGCGTACGTCCAACTCCCACATTTCGGCATACAGGTCGGCAGCAATTTGAAATGCCTTAAGCGTATTTTCTGGTGCATGGTCGCTGGCACCACGATGCGCGATCGCTAGCGAATGACCGGTCTCTAGAGTTTGGGGCCAGCTAAATCTGTTCAACCACGTTTTATCGAGGCTCAAATTCTTGTTCCTTCGCTATCAAAAATAAGCATATGATCTGTATTAATGCCCCATTCGACATGATCGCCGATTTTTGCTCCCGACTGGCCACTCTGAATAGAACGTAGAATATTTCCGCCTGGCAATGTCACATTATAAAGGATTTCACGTCCATGCGATTCGACGAAAGAAACAATCCCTTTGATGGTGGTACCAGATCCAGGTTGAAAAAATTCCGCCCGGATACCTACGCACACGTTTGCGCCATTGACTCTTTTGGCGATTTTCTCTGCCACAGGTAATTTTGTTCCCGTACTAGGCTCAATGAAGCTTCCATTCTCAATGCGGCCATTCAGGAAAGCTATTGGCGGGCTGCCTAGGAAACCGGCTACAAATTTTGACACTGGGTTTTCGTACATATTTTTAGGCTCAGTAATCTGTACGATCTTGCCTGCGTCCATGATTGCAATGCGGTCGCACATGCTCATGGCTTCGGTCTGATCATGGGTAACAAGCACCGCTGTTATCCCCGTTTCCTGCTGGATACGCCGGATTTCAGATCGCATTTCAAGGCGCAGTGACGCGTCTAGGTTAGCCAGCGGTTCATCCAATAGCAAAACGTCTGGCCGGCGGATAAGTGCACGGGCAAGAGCCACACGTTGTTGTTGCCCCCCTGACAATTCACCAGGACGACGATCAAGTAATAGTTCGATATGCACCATTTCAGCGATCTCATCGACCTTACGTTTGATCTCGTTTGTACTTTCCTTACGCAGTTTCAATGGAAAACCGATGTTTTTCTCAACCGTCATATGCGGATAAAGAGCGAAGGATTGAAACACCATGCCAACATTACGATCCTGTGAAGCGACATTAGTCATGTCCTTGTCGCCAAATAAAATGCGCCCGCCGTTGATTTTGTGAATGCCACAGATGGCAAATAGAGTGGTGGATTTACCGCAGCCTGATCCACCCAAAAGAGCAATCATTTCACCGTGGTGAATTTCCAGATCCATTTGGTCAATAACCGTGGTTAAGCCGAATTTTTTTGTGAACTTGTCCAATAATATGCGCATCAGCCTTGATTACCTCCGCTGTAAATATTCATGAGTTTGTTTTGAAAGAAGAGAAACAGAATGATCACCGGGATCACATAGAAAAGACCAATTGATTTGAACAGCCCCATATCAAAGTTAGTTTCGTCGAAAATTAGTGATGACAGATAAACTGACAACACTTGTACGTCGTTATTAGGTGCCAGAACCAATGGCAGAATAAATTCGGACCAGCCGGCCAAGAATGAAAAAATCCCCAAGGAAAAAATACCAGGCTTGACCTGAGGTAAAACCAGTTGTATCCAGACCTGAAAACGCGACGCGCCGTCCTGAATACCAGCCATTTCGATTTCCCAGGGAACGGTGTCATAAAAGCCTTTCATGATCCAAATGCCAAACGGTAGCTCCAGTGACGCTTTAACCAAAATAACGCCCGTCAAGGTGTTATATAGCCCAACCATTTGCAGAATTAGGAAGATCGCAATCAATAGCGTCACCGTGGGAAACGCATGCAATACCATAACACCACCCAGAAAAAAGGACCGCCCTGGCATGTTTAGTCGTGACAAGGAATACCCTGCAGCTGACGAGATGAACAGCACGATCAATGTTGTGGAGCTTGCAAATAGAAATGTGTTCCAAGTGGCAACCCAGATTGTGGGCTTGCCTGGCAAGGTTTGCCAAAGAAAGCGCCAATGTTCCAAGGTCCACTCATTTGGGATCATAGATCCTGGAGGCGAATTAGTGACTGTATCTACGAACAGGTAGAAATACATCAATATAAGGGGTGCGGTCAAAATCCCCAGAAACAGGGTCATCGGCCATTTTCGGTAATTGCTAGTCATTGTGTGATACTCCTATTATTCAATTTTTGGGTCGGCTGTTAGGGATTTGAAGTCGAAAATTTTCAGATAAAAGAGCGACACCACTACGCCAACCACCACAAGCACCAATGCCAGTGCAGCGCCGTAGCCATATTCCAACATACCCGCATAATTGTTAAGCGCCTTATAATAAGTCGCTAGTGCCCAGACCTCTGTTGAGCCACCAGGGCCTCCTTCCGTTGCCAAGAGGATGTACTCGAACGATGTCATCAAAGATAACGTTTGATAGGTGGTGATAAACAGAATGGGAAAACGAATCGCCGGCAAAATGATGTGCCGGATCTGTTGCAGGCGCGTGGCACCGTCCACTTCACTAGCATGGAACAGCGATGTGGGAATGGCTTTGATGGCTGAAGAAAATATAAGCATGCCCATGGATGCTCCGACCAGACCGTTTATCAAAATAATAAAAAACCAGGCATTGGTGGGGCTGTCCAACAGCCAGTTCTTGGGTAAGATTCCGAACGGTCCCAAGATGGCGGAAATAAAGCCAGTGTCCCAGGCCAACCATTTCCACATCAGTACATAAAGCACGGGCGGTGTGATCCGCGGCAACAGCCAGAGAGAGCGGAAAATACCAGCAGGGCCACTATTCATGTAATGGGTGGAGATGGATAACACAAGGGCAAAGCCTACATTGAATAAAATCAACGTTGTGAATACATAAAACAACGTATTAATGAACGTCTTTTTAGTATCGGGCAACGAGATCATGCGTTTGAAATTTTCGGTGGTGAATACCCAACCGGTATAAGTTACGTCAATAACAGCCTTGGCTTCTGTATCGTTCAGTTTAATACCAAAATTATCAATGGCCGTAAGTAATTTGTCTTGGCTGTCATAGCGCGTATTTAAAACTGAGCGCTCAAAATGTTTGGATATAGCTTTAATTGCCCGAGTATTATTGGGTCGGTGATTAAGTCTTTTGATGATCCTTTCGACATCGCGGCGATTATCAAAATTTTGGCCCAGAAATTTGGTGGACAACTCGTCCAGCGTTTGTTGGTTAGCACCTTCTTGTGCTGCGGCTTCTAAGCCGATGGTGTCAATCGTATAGACAATTTTGGATAAATCGTCCGCCAAAGCAGACATACCATGGCGATCTTTCAGTTGTAACATCGAAGATTGAGATGCTAGATACGAGCCTCCTGTTATCCCAGTTGCAGTGCTCATACTGGTAAAACCGAACACGGCGGTCAGAAACACCGGTGCCACAAAAAACATCAGAATAAATACGAAAGCTGGAACTAATAAAATAAGACCAAGATGCTTGGAATTGGTTAGGGTAGTGAACCAATTTGTCTTGATCACTTCAGACGAACGGGTGTATGTTAAATCCACATCGACCTTGCAAGCCAGGTTCTGTCTCGATACACTGTTTGCTGGTGTTTGCCATTGTATATAATTGGGGTGTCTGCAACGCGCAAAGCTGCGTGCCACAGACACCAGTTTATTTACCGCATGTACTACCGCATGACGATTTTGTCACCCAGAGTTGTAGACAACTCTGTTTCAACGTCAGCAATGGCATCTGCTACTGATTTTTGACCAGTCCAAGATGCTTCCAGACCACCAAACATGATCTCCCAATATTGATTGAAGTTCACATTGTTTGGCATCGCTGTGGCATATGGCAACAACCGACTAGTAGCTTCGCGAGCCCAGCGGTCGCCCTGGTAAAAGCCAATGCTAGATTCAGCGTATGAGATACCAAGGTGTGACGATTTGATTGCGTGCAGCGCATTAATACGAGGCTCCGAGGCAATCTTCACTAGTTCGGCAGCGATGGCAACTTCATTGTCATCATCCTGCTTGGTAAGAAGATAGACCAGAGGGTGCGTAATCGTATTAGAAGTTCCATCAGCATCGCCCGCTGGGATCAGCGAGAATTGGACGGTACCAAAGAAGTCAGTATTACCTTCTCTGATGTAGCGTTGATAGTGCCAAGTTCCGCCGTGCCACATACCGGCCTTGCCGTTGGCAACTTCACTGTACCACTGTCCCCAATCCATACCGAGGTGGTTTTTCTTGGTGACGCCCAAAGCAACAGCATCAACAAAGAACTGGAAGAACTTGGTCATGGACGCACTATCATAGACCAACTTGCCATTACCATCTTCCATTTTCCCACCAAAGCTCAGGTAGAACTGCCAATAATCTGGGCCGTTACTTGCCCGTGGGTAAAATCCATACCCAGGTTCAACTAGGCCAGCATCTTGTATAGCTTTAGCGTCGTTGAGAACGTTCTGCAGTGTGTAAGCGCCGGACTGGATGTTACCTGGCAATGCATCAATCTGGGCATCGCTGTAACCAATCGCTTTCATGTGGTCGCGCCACATGAAAAATGGGCGTGACTCAGCATCCTGTGGCAAACCCCACAGTTGTCCGTTAAAGGACGAGATTTGCAGAAGGTTTGGGTAAATGTCGTTAACCGGCCAGCTGTCCAAATCGATATAATCTTCAATCGGAACAATCAGACCAGACTGCGACCAAGCTGCGATATCTTCATGACCAGCAGTGACGATATGCGGTGCAGTGCCAGCTTCTGCAGCAAGGGTGATCGCCTGTTTATATGGTGCCCAATCGGAAAATTGTTTGGCCACAATATTGATGGTCAAATCTTTTCCAAGCACAACATGTTCGCGCTCCAATAAATCGGCAGCAATTTCAATAGCTTCATGCCGGTAATTGTCATTGCCACCTTCGATGGTCCAAACATTAATGGTGTATTCCTGTGCAAATGCTACACCAGCGCTCATTGTCAGTAGCGTAGTTGCTGCCACCGTTGATAACAAGTTTTTAAGGTATTTCATTAGTTTCTCCATATTAAATTTTAACTTTCTATCTATCAAAATTGATAAAGGTTGATTTTATTTATTTCCATAAAAGTCATGCATTTTTAAAGTATAGCTCTGAATGACTTGGATTGCATTTTAGCACATTTTTTTTAAAAATAGAATAGAGATTTTTTTTTTTAAAAAATAGAATAAATATTATGTTCTATAAAATTAGAATATGCAATAATTTATATCCTATTCCTTTAGTAAAAGTAAGGAGTAAGCCATGTCATTCTCTCAACCATTGGTTAACCACAGAACTCGCAAAGATACGTTTTATACTCAAGAGAATACTTTGATTGGCATTCAATAGAGAAAGAAAATCAAACAGCATGACAAGACTAATCAGGGTGAAGTAGGACGGGATGGCTACTGCGTTTGTTGTTGGTATGACAATGCAGGATTTTAGCTCGCGCCTAGTTGGTAGTCATATTTCAAATGAACAACTTACTATTTTTGGTGTTTTAGGGCAAACAGTTCTCGGTATTGGCTTGATGGCTTTTAAGGGAAAACAATCGATACCAACACCAGAGGTCGCACTGTATTTATTAGGCATGGTTGTGTTTGCTAGTTTTGCTATTTTGTTGGTCACCAAAGCGATGCGAACGGGAGAAATATCTGCCGTTAGCCCTTTTCGCTACTCGCGTTTATTCTTCGGTTTGCTGGTTGGTGTCGTTGTTTTGGGTGAAACAGTTAATCAAACCATGATTATCGGCTCAGCAATCATCATCTTTGCAGGCTTGTATATTTGGCTACGTGAGCGACAAATAACTCAAAACAGTTAAACCGGATTTGGTGGAGATGGCGGGAATTAAATTAATATTATAAGTCATTGATATATAACAACTAATATTTAAACAATAAAATTATCTACCCTCTATTCTGCCCTCTTTAATAAATCTACCCATCTATTGACCATATAAATAGTGTGGGATTGTGTACCCCCCTCATTTATCCTTGATATCCACTGGGGGAGGCTCATTGCACATGGGTTAATATTAATATACTACCCATCACACATCAAACGAAATTTGGTTAGTTCTCGAATCAGATTTAGCTCCAGCTTTTCAGTTCATTTCTTAAAATGACCTTGACAAGATAAATATGCTATACTTGCTCGTTGGTTTTTATATAAATTGATCACAAGACCGAAATAAACAACTCTAAAGTTGCATCTATCTGTGAAGTTTCTGATTTATCACGAGCCAACTGTAGGCTTTTGATATGTTCGTTCAAATGCAAATCATTAAGTTATTACCCAATATCCTAGAAGAATAGCGGAGAGTTTTCTGATGACGATTTATTTATTTAAAAAAGTGGCTGACGCATGAGTAAGAATGGGAGGCTTAAAATTATAAGGAGTATAAAAAAGAGTGAAACAACATTTATTATTTACACCCGGTCCAGTCAATGTAGCTCAGAATGTAAGAGAGGCTATTTGTAAACAAGATATTTGTCATCGTGAAATCGATTTTGATTATTTGTTACAAAGTATTGAAAATAAATTACTCACACTCTTCGAGATAAAGAATAGAGCGGATTATCGAGCGGTAGTCATTACCGGCTCTGGAACTGCCGCCAATGAATCAATGTTGTCTTCAGTTGTTGCTGGGAAGAATATTCTTATTCTGTCTAATGGCGAATTTGGCGAAAGACTACACAACATATCTAAGATTCATAATGAAAATACTTTTTTACTGGAATTTAACTGGGGAGAAGAACTAAGCCTGAAAAAAATTAAAGATTTTTTGCAGATACAGAAGATTGATGTCATTGCCATGGTTCACCATGAAACCAGTTCTGGCATGTTAAATCCTTTGGAAAAAATCGGAAAACTTGCAAAATCACATGGTGCGATATTTATTGTCGACTGTGTAAGCAGTGCAGGCGCAGAAGTAATTGATCTGGAAAAATGCAACATTACATTTTGCTCAAGTTCGAGTTCAAAGGCAATTGGCTCTTATCCTGGATTATCTTTTGTAGTTGGTGAAACTCAAGAGTTTGAGAAATTAAAGAATCTTCCTATTAAATCTATGTATCTAAATTTGTATAAATTTTATGACTTTATAAAAACTTTTTCTCAGACACCTAATACACCAGCGGTGCACTTATTCTATGCTCTAAATCAAGCGCTATCCAATATACTCAACGAAGGTATTCAAAATCGCTATGCTAATCTGAGAGATAAAGCCAATAAATTAAGACAAGGCATGCTGAGCCTAGGGCTTAAGTTTGTAATTAATCAGAAAGATATGTGCTCGATATTAACCACTGTTTATACTCCATCGCATATCGATGTTGGTGTTTTGCGTCAGAAATTGCGCGAAAAATCTATTATTATCTACGAGGGAAAGGGTTGCTTTAAGAATCGTGCTTTTCAGGTTGGAAATATAGGTGACTTGTCTTTTACTGATATCCAATATTTTTTGGATTCACTGAAGAAGGTATTGGATAGTTTTAAGCCGATTGGAGAAATACTACCTATTATTGAACTGGTTAGGATGTTAGGTGTTGTTGAAATCAGCAGTCAAATCCAAAAATCCACTCCTGAAATTGAAAAAATCAGTACCAATCTTCTGACATCGAAAGCAACATTATGAATGAAAAACTGACATGCTTATGGGCGACGAAAACAAAAGATGATGAATGGTGGTCTTCTTTTGTCACATCACCTCTAGCTATTGCACTTAATTATTTCGTTGTCGATATTAAATGGTTAACGCCCAACAAAATCACTCTTATTTCTTTTCTTACCGCTATTGTTTCAGCTCTGTTTATTATTTTGGGTGGCGCTCAGAACTTTATTATTGCCGCAATTTTGATACATTTAAGCCATGTTTTTGATTGCATGGATGGGCAGATGGCGCGGTATCGAAACACCACCTCACAATTAGGTGGTTATTACGACAAGCTAACCGACCAAATACAGGTGACACTTTGGTTTAGTGCAATAGGTTATGCAGCTTACAACCAGTCTCATAATGTTTTACCGATATTTTTGGCATTTATTGGCGTTGCCTTCTACTCGCTTCGTGGCTATGTAAAGTATGTGCTTATTTACACCAAAATGTCACAGGACAGTCAATACCTTGAAGCGCTTTCCAAAATAGAATCGACGGCAAAAAAAGAAGATACTGCAGGTCTTAAATTTGGTTTTTCAGCAAACCTGAAGTGGTTTATAGCTGAGCAACGAAAAATACTTGCATTTAATGAAGGGGTTTTCATTTTCATGCTATCACTCTCACTAGTGCTTGATGTACTCACGCCCATGCTTTGGGTGTTTGCAGTAAGTCAGCTTTATTTAGGGCTTATGCGTGGCTGGCAAAGAAGTGTTCAAATAAAAAGTAATGTGGTAAGCATTGTAAACAAATAAAGCATTTGGTGTGGATGCAGTCACTAAAATAATTAGTGACAAGTGTGCTTTATTTTCATGAGGATCTAAAAATTAAAGCAATTATTTTAGCCGCTGGTGTAGGCTCAAGAATCAGACCATTAACAGATAACTGTCCTAAAAGTCTGTTGAAAATAAATGGTAAAACCATTCTTGAAATGATGTTGTCACATATTCAGGCGTGTGGAATTAATGAAGTTGTCTTTGTCTTGGGCTACTTACAGAATCAGATAAAAGATTATGTGAAAACACAATTTCCTGATTTAATCGTCCAATTTATAACGAATGAAAAATATGAAGTAACGAATACCGGTTATTCTTTAATGTTAACCAAAGACTTTATTCAGGATTCAACCTTTATTAAATTTGATGCTGATGTTGTTTTTGATATTAATATACTAACAAGCCTTATTGCTTCTGAATATGATAATTGTCTATGTATCGACAAAAATATTAATCTTGATGCAGAAGAGATAAAGGTCATTATTAAAGATGATAATAGAGTGGTTAAAGCCAGTAAAACAGTTAATCCTGTAGATGCGATTGGTGAATCAATAGGTATTGAAAAGATCAGCGGTGAAACAGCGTGTACTTTATTTAATGAGCTGGAACTAATGATGAAAGATGAGCAATACCATCAGGAATATTATGAAGCAGCTTATGAAAGACTCATTGAAAAAGATGTCCCTTTTCATGCGTTAGATATTTCAGGACTGAAATGGACTGAAATTGACACCCAAGAAGATTTTATGCTGGCAGAAAATATTTTTAGTCAGAGTACTTAGAATAAAGATATACTGGTAATTTCAATGAGCTGAGGTTGATTTTGAATACTGGGAACCCTCTTTTCCTAGTGGCAAAAAGTACGAGTATTATTTCTATAATAGTTTAGATAATTATTTTGGAATTCAATGTAAAGAGGATGATAACCTTCCAATCATAATGATGATCTATATCGAAAGTAAAGATTATGCTACAGATGTTAACAAGTTCTACGAAGCAGGTCTATAAACCATAATTTTAGGGGTCCATCCCAATTCATTCAACGGTGACTGATTAGTTTCGAGTGTACATGTTTCTACCCATGATTTTTTACATGATCAACACATTTTCCATAAAGATATTCTAGATTGTCTTTATGAGTTCGATCAATAATCCTTTGACTATCAACGTCATGATAAAGAATGTTATGGATTAATCCATATACTGATTTCATATTTTTACGATCTTTACTCTTGAGATTGTAATCAGATACGTTTAACCATCTATCATCTTTTCCAGCAATGATCTTATCTATCTGCGTGATAACTTCAACAATGTCTGAATTTAAACCCATATAGTCATTCTACCGTAACGTGTTAGAACCGCACGTACATGTTTTTTGATTGTGTTCTTGTCTATGTAAGAAATATCACCATCCGTACTTTCAACAACTTCCTCCCACTCACCATAAGAATTAAATGAAATCAGTATTGAGAATAGAAGTAGGAGTAGTTTTTTCATAAAAATAGTTTTTTTTTGAACTAGAAGTTAATTCCGATATAAACAAATTACTATCCAAAGTCCAAATCACACAAGACTTAGAAGAATAGTTCTTATCAGAATCCTTGATATTCAACAAACAACAACTGCTAAACCTATCATGTTGAGAATGATGTTACTTTTTTCTTCTTTCGAAATTCTTCCCTTGATACTTGTTTAACCAATTCTTACCATCTTTGTCTATACGACCTTTTGTCCAATCGTCTGTTTTCCTATTACAGAAACGACAGATAATCGCATCATCTTGTATTTCTTCTGCACAATGTGG
>Ga0208335_1000722_pt1 | contig 10887 bp, 12 predicted proteins | sample DeeseametaMP0759_FD_184202 | JGI IMG/M metagenome (GOLD analysis project Ga0208335, IMG submission 184202) | Marine microbial communities from the Deep Atlantic Ocean - MP0759 (SPAdes) | ecosystem: Environmental > Aquatic > Marine > Oceanic | place: West of Cape Town, South Africa, South...
TTTGTATTGCTGGATTGATTCTATCATCACAATCCTGGGTTCTTTTGTAGCAGAATAGAGCACGGTCTGCTCTTCATTATGTGTCGGGCTTGCTGGTGGTGATACAACAGCAGGTTCTGCGGTATCTTGCCGACTCCTCAAATACAAGATAACCTCCAGTAGTGTCAACAAAATACAAATCACAAACCATGAAGGGAAAACCTGAAGCGTATCTGGGAGATGCAGGAACCAATTTTTCCACCACGTTAAGATATCATCTGGCTGCATAAAACGTCGCGACGCAATTGCAGCTAATAAATTGCAGATGAAACTGCCTTTGATAGTGGCTGCAAAACCCAGTCGCGGTCTGAGAATACAGTGAAGCAGGAAGTAGAGGATTTGGACAGGGAAAAGGACTCTGAATAGGTCCAGAAAGTAGAGAGTCAGGGTTTCATCAGAAATCGCTCTCCACCTCAATGTAGTATGAATGAGAATAAGAATTATGGACGGTGCCAGTCCCCACAGAAACCCAAAGTGAAACAAGCCTGTTTTCGGCAAGTTAATATTCAATGAAAGTTTCCCGACATCGTTTGAATTTTGATGATTAGAATTCATGCCTCAGGGGACTGTTGGTTAAATTAAAGGACAGTTTATTAACAAATCCGGACTGCTCATTACAAAAGTAAGTCAGATTATGACATAGCTGTTGTTTAATTTCAATTACGGTATAGAATTCGAGTGTCTGAATTGAAAATTATTTCCGCTTTTACAAAGGAGAAACATTCCGTTTAAACACCGGATGGCTTTCTTTTTTTTCCTCTAACACCAGTTAAAAAAATAAAATGAAAATCAAATTTCTGTTTAATAATATTATTGTTATTTGTTGCAGCTTATTAATAATTAGCTGTTCCAGTAATGACAGCACAAGCACTAGCACTAGCACCACAAAAACGACACCCACTAATACAGCACCAATTTATCTGACGAGCATTAGCAGCAGTCTTACAGCCAGTGAATATGACACTAAATTTAAGGCAGGAATAGATGCAGCAATTTCATATTTTGGCAGTATTACCGGTGTGCATATTTACATCTATGACCAGAATGGTGTTGAAGCAGTAGCAAAAGATTATTGTGAAAAAAGGATTAGCTACACGACCGTCACAATGACTTACGACGAATGCTACGCATATGAACTTTCAGCTTCAAATGAAAATGGTGTTAAGTCAACAGTTGATGCTTCAAACTCATCCAACAATTTTAATGCGGCAGTGAATGGTAGCGAAAATAGTTTTTATCCAATGTTTTTTGGCTTGAGTGATACTCCGACTCCAACTGCCACCTATTTGGCGACATTTGCAATTCATGAATATGCACATGTTTTTCAACTTGATAATACAGTTGCTCTTGAGTTACCATATACAAGATGGATTAGTGAAGGCTATGCACAACATATCGCCGAGATAATCGGCTCCCAAAAAGGTTATTTGACATTTAAAACGGAAATGGAATCCTCATTTTCCTCTATTAGAGAATTGACGGATAACAGCACGCTCTTTACAGAATTACCTTACAAGACTGGATCCTGGGCGATTGCCTATTTAATCAACAAAGTGAACACTTCAAAATCATGTACTTCCAATTGTGTTGATGGACTTGATGCAATGAAAACATTCTTTAAAACAGCAGGTGCAAGTGGTGATTCAGCGACCAGCTTTCTGTCAACCTTCGGGTTGTCACAAACTGCGCTTGAGACTGAAACAAGTGCGTTTTTACTGGCAAGGGATTATTCTGCGGGCAGTTCAACTGAGGCAAGTGCCTGGCTGACAACATTTTATGATTCGCTTCCGGCAAGTTTGTAACTAAATTCTTGCTATAATCTATCATGTTAGAAGTACGCTTTAATCTTTAATTATAAGTCTTACATTTGTGTGTTAAATTTTTGAATGCGGATAGGTCACTTTGTTGTCATACCACCGTGTGCTCCCCGTGAATTTAAGAGTTATTTTTTGATTGATAATTGAGGGTCGCAAAAACCAATAACATAAGTGAGAGCACTGTCAGCAGATAAAGAGGAATCACTTCTAAACCGTAAAATTTAGCTAGGACACCCGCCAGCGAAGGCACGATTGTAACTCCAAAACCCGCAGCCGCCATCTGCATCCCAATCGTATTTGCTTGATGAATCCGGCCGACCCGACTTGCTGTACTGGAAACCAGTCCGGGGAAGATCGGAGCAATTGCAAAGCCCGCCACTCCAATTCCTAGAATTGACGTCAATTGTCCGGAATTTGTCAGCAATAATCCAATTCCTATAAGTGCTAAGGATACACTGAGATAAATTAGTTTACTATCAGCTATTCTTCTAGCGTACAAACCCGCTATTATACGTCCGACTGTAAACATTCCCCAATAACTTCCGGTTACATATCCCGCAACTTCTGGAGCAACTCCACGAGATTCAGTCAACAGTAAATAAGTCCACATGCCCAAACCTAATTCAACACCAGTATAAAGAAAAAAGGTCAGCATACTCAACTGAGCCGGAATTGTTTTCAACGTCTCGAAGAGAGTCGCGTCGGTCTCTGCATGATGTTCTTCACTACTGTTTACAGTAATTCCGAACCACATGCTTTTTGTTGCAAAAAATACCGCGGCAAGAATTGCTATTGCAATGGAAACAACAAGATATCCACTTTGCCAACGTGAAGTCATGCTGATTCCGAGCGTCATTATCACCGGTCCTGAAGTGATTCCTACGCCAAAACTCGCGTGTAACCACTGCATCATCCGACTGCTGTGGTATTTTGCGACATAGGTGTTGATACCAGCATCAATAGCACCTGCGCCCAACCCACTAATCACGGAAAACATCACGAAAATCCACCAGGAACTGGTATGTGCATAAACAAATAAACTTCCGGCCGTGGCTGCGCAACTCAGGCTCAACAGCTTCCCGATCCCTAAACGTCGCATCAGCACACCACTCAAAAAACTGGATAGCATGTAACCGCTTGTCCCAAGGATGAGGATGATTCCCAAGGCATCGACTGGTAAATCAAAATAGTCGCGAATTCCGGGCCAGGCCACACCCAGGAGGCCATCAGGCAAACCTAATGAGATGAAGGCAATAAACGAAATGATAATTAATCCCATGGATTTTAGTCTGATTTTGTCTGTGTTTTAAAGAATTTTATTGTTAATTTAATTGGGGATTATAGTTGCTGAATTTTCGATTCTTCTCATTTGACATTCCTGGGGAAGTACAGCAAAGATCCACAATCCAGGGGAAATGCCACAAATCTTGTACATGACTTGGTCGGGATCATGAAATTGGAACAAGTCCAGAACGATAAAAATAAAACTATTTTCTGTAAGTCCTATATCAACTGGAGGATATTCTGATAAAAGTGATTTGATTTCTTAAGCTTAAAAACAGTATTGTTCGATATTTTGCTGGAATTATTATTCAATAATTTTTTTCCGGATAAATTCCCTTTTTACAAAACTCAAATTATTTTATTTTCAAGATATTCTTCAGCCTTCATTGTCGTTTCGTAAAGCCCAACATCCTCTCCCTCATGTTTGTTTATTCCAACATACTCTAGGCTCGCATCTTCATATCGTTTGAATTTGTAAACTGCATCATTCATTAGGGTGCTATTAAAAACATTCAAACTAACCAATAACTCAAAATCATCAACACCAAGTCCGGTTACTTTTTTGAAAAGTCCAGGTTCTAGTTGAGTTACAACATCTTTTAAACTTCGTTCCCGATAATCGGTTAAGTACATGAAAATAGGAATTCTGGTGGCAAATTTTATCAATTTTTCCTGTATCTGCTTTCTCAGGTTTTTGTATTCTTTTTCTTCCTCAGAAAGTTCTTTTCTCTCTTTTTTGGACATTCCTGTTGGTAAAGCCTACTTTCAATAAACCTTCACGGTTGGCGGTTTCGAGAATTTTATAGGCATAAATAGTTGGCTTTGCCTCCGGTCTTTGTGGAAAAAATTCTTGACTCATTCTTCCAACTCCAATAAACGATAAAACTCATTGAGTTTATTTCGTAACAACTCTTTTGGGATTAGCGCTGTCTCATATTTTGCAATAACAGCCGGACTTAAACTTCTGCTGAGCGCATATTCTACAACTTCGTCATTTTTTTGCCGACACAATAAAACTCCAATACTGGGGTTTTCATGTCCTTTTTTGATGTCCCGATCAAGTGCTTCAAGATAAAATTCAAGTTGTCCCAAGTAAGAAGGAGAAAATTCATCAATCTTAAGTTCAAAGGCAACTAAGCACTGTAAACTTCTATGATAAAAAAGCAGGTCTATACTGAAGTCCTTGCTACCCACTTGCACCTTGTACTCCTGTCCTATAAAACAAAAATCTCTACCAATCTCCACAATAAAATCCTTTAAGTTGGCTACCAGTGCCTGTTGTAAATCTTTTTCTCTGTGGGAAGCACCTAAACCTAAAAACTCCAAAGAGTAAACATCTTTAAAGACGCTGTTAGTATCTTGTGGTAATTGTCTCATCACTGCTGAGAGTTTTTTGTTTGACAACATTATTCTTTCATAACAACCACTTTTGATCTGCTTGTCCAGTTCCCTTGAAGAATATTTTTCTTTGCTCGCTAGATTGATATAAAATTCTCGTTCTTCGTCACTTTTTGCTGCTGACAATATCAACAGATTATTTGTCCAAGTCAATTGTGTCAGCAGTGCTGAGAGTTTTTGATTGTTTTGATATGTTTCGAAGAATTGTTTCATTCTCCATAAATTCTTATCACTAAATCCTTTGATATGGGGTTCTTTTTCCTTAATGAATTCAGTTAACTCTTTAACAACACCTCTGCCCCAACTATTCTTATCAACCTGTTGAGAAATATATTTTCCAATATTCCAATACAACTCAACCAAAATAGCATTTACCTGAGTAAATGCTTTCTGCTTGGAAAGTTGAATTTGATCTAAAATATTTCCAAATTCATCTTCACGATTTTTTTGGATATTCTTAGCCATTTTCCAGTTCCATCGGGCGGATTTTAGATTTAATAAAGACTATTTCTTCATCTGATAGCTGATACCGTTTGTACAACTGCTCGTCTGTCCAATTGGCGGTCATATCCAATAGTGGAACGAACGCATAGGAATCCTTTGTAATATGATGCGAGTACATGAATTGTGCAACAAGAAATCGAAATTAACCTGTGAGCTCTACTCAATATCCCCCTTTAATGCACCAATTCTCTTGAGGCGCCCGTGTGCTTTTAGAGTTTGAAAATCCCGTTTAATAGTTTTCTCATTAACCCCATATTTTCTAGCTAATTGTTTTAGCGTACTTTTCGGATTTATGCGGATTTCATCCAATATATCATCCAATCTTTTGGGGACATTTATAGGGACATTTTCAATTGAATCCAAAATGCTGTCAAACATAAATTCTATGAAAATATTACTTTGTTTCCAAATTAAGAAAATAGTTGAGGTGCCTGGCGTAAATACTCAGCTGGTGAAATCACTGTTTGCCCCAAACAAAGTTCTTTAGGAAAATGGACATGATTGCCTGTAATCAAAAAATCAGCTTGTGCAGATCTGGCTACTTCAAGGAAAGGGAGATCATCGGGATCAGGAAGTTGGGCTGAAATGTGGTTTGCAGAAATTTGCTTACCACTGAGTATAATTGCGTCAAGCAATTGAGTAACAAGCTTCGGGGGGAAATGGAATTTGGGACGAGAAAGGACTTCCTGATATTCTGCCATAATCCGTTTATCCCAACAGATAATTATATCAGGGAAGGCGATGTGCTGTAAAATCAAACCTGGCGGTCCACTTTGATTCAATAGACCGGATACCAGCACATTGGTATCCAACACCAGTTTCATAAACGCCTTTGTTGCCGGACGGTCTGGATCTCAGATTCGATTTCAACGGCAGAAATATTCTGTGTCCCTTTTGCTACTGATCCGGCTTGGAGTGCTCGCACCGCATCCGCGACATCTAAACGAGCTTGTACCTGTTCAGGATTCAAGCAGATTTCAAATAAACGGGACATTTTTTTTTGTTGTTCAGCAGGCGCGCTCAAATATGCTAGAGCTACTTCAGACGTAACTTCAACTGTAATTGTTTCTTTGCTCATAAGAACCTCGTTCTCGAATATGGCTTAACAAAGCTTATATTCTATCAATAATAAATAGGAAATTCAACTTGTATAAAAAGATTGAAGAGACAAGCTAAGCAGCTTTTGAGATCTTTATAATTTACGCACTGAAGTTTAAAAAATCCGGTCGTTCAATTTTTGGATTTGACGCAGACTCAAGCCCATCAGGATCAACAGCATCGCCTGGACTTCACCGTCACGGAAATTATTTTCAAAAATACCAGCGACCATGAATCCGCAAATTCCGGCGATTCCGCCCCAGATGATTGAGTTTTCGTAGCTGAAGCTGGTGGTTTGAAAAAGTGTACGGATGCTTTGTCCTAAAAAAATGAAAAGAATGCTGAGGTATCCCAAAAAGCCGAGCAGGCCGTAATTTATCCAGGTTTGCAGATAGATGTTGTGGACTCCGATTCCGGCGTTGTTATTGAACCGATGTCCTGTACGTTTCTTGATTAAGTCTCGGTATTTGGGCATGATTTCCGCGTCATTGTTGTAGCCGATTCCTAACCAGAAATGGTCTTTGATTGCGGCAATTCCTGTTTCCCACATCAGAATTCGATCCTGATTTGCTTTTAGCATGAAACTGCTGATGAAGCGTTGCTGGATTACTTCTACGCGATTGGTTGGTGTGCGAATTTCAAAAGAAGGTTCACTGAATTGTGTGAATAAATAGGCTCCTCCCGCAATCACCAAAACAGTTACGGCAAGCATAAGTTTTGGCGATAGTCGAAAAAGCAGAACCGCGCTCGCCACAACAGTTCCCAGCCAAATGCTGCGTCCCAGCGAGGAGCCGATTGCCAGTAATACCAAAATCGTAATTGCTAACGTTATTAAACGTGTGAATGGATTCCAGTCTTTACAAAAAACAAGAGAGGCCAAAAGTGGAAAACAGAGCAGTAAAAAACCGCCATACGTCAGGTGATGCGTGAAATTTCCTTTGCCGTGGAAAACGGTGTTTTCACCAGCAGCACCTGTCAAATAAGGAGTGCTAAAACTTTGATCATCCGGTCTTAACCAGTCGACTCCGGTGAAATACTGAATGATACCGTAAATTGCAATCAACATCACAAATCCGAAGAAAACCCAAAGAAGTCTATCTTCATCTACTTCAGCCAAAATTACTGCGAGCAACAAGGGCAACAGCAAGCGCCAATTGCTACGGAGAGCCATCAGATGCTCGGTTTCGTATGCGTTCAGCAGTCCGGAAATTACCGCGGTTGCCATAAAAAATAAGATTGCCCACAGGAGCGGATTGCCGAGTTGAGACAGTTTTCGGTCCCAGAACCAGTGTATCAAAGTTATAAGATATAGCATTGCGATTGAGACATCTGTTCCGGCAATGCTGAACGTACTGCAAATGAATAAAAGATAGAGGAAAACCCGGTTCCAGTTTTTTGCGGAAAAAAAACGATTCATCATGTTGATAACAATTTACTGAAGATTTTTTTATATTTCAAAAAGACATCATTTCTTCGTCAGGACGGTCACGTTCCAGCAGTTGCTTTAAAGCTTGAGCGCAGGAAATTCCTTCATGCAAAACTTGATAAACGGCGTTGCAGATTGGCATTTCAATTTTGTGGCGCTCTGCCAATTCATGAATCGAAACAGCGTTGCGCACACCTTCTACCACGGCTCCGCCCGCAGGGAGACATTCTGCAAGTGAGAGTCCCTGCCCCAGGTTTTCCCCAAGATTGTGGTTCCGTGAAAGTGTTCCTGTTGCAGTCAAAACCAAATCTCCGACTCCGGACATGCCCGCAAATGTTTCCGCGGATCCGCCCATCACTACTCCAAGCCGTGTCATTTCAGCAACACCTCTACAAATTAAGGCGGCTCTCGCGTTAAGTCCGAGTTTCATTCCATCAGCAATGCCGGAAGCAATCGCAATCACATTCTTGATCGCACCCCCAAGCTGGACTCCAACAAGATCTGTACTGCGGTAAAGTCGAAATCTGTTTGTATGAAATTTCTGCTGCAAGATACTCCCTGTTTCCTCTTCAGCACAGGCCAGAACAGCTGCGGAAGGCAAATCCAACGCAACTTCTCGTGCAAACGTAGGACCTGAAAGCACGGCTAATTTAGGCAGATTGTTAAGTTCTTCCGCATAAATTTCACTCATCAGCGCCAGTGAGTGTCGTTCAATTCCTTTACTGAGGATGACCAAAATATGCTTGGAAGTAATCTCTGGTAGCATTTTTTTGGCAACTTCGCGGGTGATGTGTGAAGGCAGAGATGCGACAAGAATACGGCAATTCCGGACAACTTCAGACAAATCTGTGGTGGCTCCCAGGGTTTCCGGAAGAGGAATGTCCGGCAGGAAAGATGAATTGACGTGATTTGTGAGAATGTCTTGTTTAGTTTCTGCTTCGTGGCACCAGAGCTGAACTGCGTTGCCGTTATTAGCAAGCAGTCTCGCCAACGCTGTTCCCCATGCACCGGCGCCGATCACGCCAATTTGCATCTCATTTGATTTCATAATTTTGACAAGTCTCCTGCGCTACAAGAATATTGTTCTGGAGATCCGCAAGCGGAGCAGAAAGTGAGGTTAACTGCACAGAAAGCTCTTCAATTTGCAGACGGGTTTGCCGCGGAGACGGACTTCCCTGATGCTGTCTCTGTTCCAGTAATTTTCGAGGATCGTGCAATTCGGATAAATCTTCCGCAATTTCAGTTGGATGCCCGAACTCGGCCAGAGTTTTCAGTAAAGCAGCAGTCGTAATTTTTGTTTCCGGTTCAGACAATTTTACCGCACGGGCCAGTAAATGGTAACACTCGCGAAATGGCAAATTCAGGGTTCGTGCTAAATGATCCGCAATATCGACAGAATTCATAAAGCCTGTTTCACATTGCTCTTTCATTTTTTCGGTGTTCACATGCAAACTTTCAAAAACACCCTGCAAAATAACAGGCGCCGCTTCGCATTCGCGAATGAGGTCCATGATTAGATATTTCGTAACCTGAGTGTCACGATTATAACCGCTCAATCCGCCTTTTTGAATACCAAGCAGACTTGATAAAAATCCGTGAGCCAGAGACGCTTTTGATTTGATAACTTCGGCAAAATCCGGATTTTTCTTTTGCGGCATTATTGATGAACCTGTCACAAACGCGTCGTCAATCCGGATTAATCCCGAGTAGGGGTGGCTTAAAAAAATTAGATCCTGCGAGACGATACTAAGGTGATTCATCAGCATTGCTCCTGCATGTGCCAGCTGGGATTCGTTCTCCCAGCGTGAAACGATGCAGTCCAGCGTATTACTGTCAACCTTTGCAAAAGCCAGCAACTCAGAGGTGAGCTGACGGTCAATGGGCCAGGATGTTCCAAAGGCAGCGGCTGCACCCAATGGGTTTCGATTGATTTGAGAGAGGGCGAATGCAAGGCGTTCCAAGTCCCTGCAAAGTCCCTGAACATAAGCGCAGAGCCAGTGTCCCCACGTTGTTATCATCGCCGGTTGGTAGTGAGTAAATCCGGGCATCACACTCTCAGCATGTTTCTCCGCATGCACCAGTAAAGCGTCTGCTAAATTTTTTACTGAACCAAACAGGCTTAAACCTACACTGCGTAAATAGAGTCGCATGTCACATGCCGATTGATCATTCCGGCTACGACCAATATGCATCCGCCCGCCCGCTTCGGCGCCTTGAGTTTCGGTAACAAAAGCCTCAACGTTGATGTGAACGTCCTCCTTGGCTGGATCAAGCGAAAATTCTCCTGACTCTACAAGTTTCTCGAGTTGGCTGAGACCGGCTAAGATGCTGCCCAAACTTTCTGTTGGAATCAATCCCTGCCGCTGCAGCATGATGCAATGTGCGCGGTTGGTCCAAATATCGAAAGGCAGCAATAATTCGTCTGCCATCGGCAACCCCTGAACATCACGTCCGGCACAAAAAAGGACGTTCTGCTCATTGGGTTTATTTTTGAGGTGACTCCCCCAAATTTGTGATTGTTTCTGCTTCATCTCTGCTCATGATTGTTTAATTTAATGACCATCTTAAGCGGTATCAGAAAAAATGCAAGCAGTTCACGTCCTCAATAACAATCTAATCCTGCCGAATGTGGCCCTTGGATTGCATCTTCGTTACCAGTCTTTTTAGCTACAAACTGTATAAAATAAGTTGTTTCATGGCAGGAATGTTTGAGAGTAAGATTTTTACATTGGTGCAGAAAACTCTGGATTTCAGAACCCAGCGACAGGATTTGCTGGCTTCCAACATTGCCAACAAGGACACTCCAGGCTACAAAGCCGAGGATCTGGTTTTTGAGAAAAGTCTGCAAAAAGCACTTCATGCGGATGAACCAGGTTTACTCAAAACCACAAACGCGCGACACTTTGACGGACGAAACACGCCGCCACTTGAACTGGTAAACGCACAGCGAATTCACAGCGCCTCTCCGTTTCCGGATTTTGACGGCAACACCGTAGATTTGGATCGTGAAATGGCTAAAATGGCTGAGAACCAATTGATGTACAATGCAAGCATTCGGATGCTAACTCACCAGTTCCGGATGCTAAAAACCGCAATAACCGAAGGACGCTAATGAGTTTTCAATCTTCTCTTAATGTGAGTGTTTCCGGAATGGCCGCACAGCGCCAGCGGGTCAATACTATTTCCGAAAACATCGCTAACGCCAGTACCACCCGTACTCCACAAGGCGGGCCGTATCGTCGTCGTATAGTTACGCTTGCAGCAGTTTCCAATGACAGGACATTTGAAGAAGAACTGCGCTCACAGCAACGTTCTCTGGAC
>Ga0208335_1000727_pt1 | contig 10874 bp, 13 predicted proteins | sample DeeseametaMP0759_FD_184202 | JGI IMG/M metagenome (GOLD analysis project Ga0208335, IMG submission 184202) | Marine microbial communities from the Deep Atlantic Ocean - MP0759 (SPAdes) | ecosystem: Environmental > Aquatic > Marine > Oceanic | place: West of Cape Town, South Africa, South...
GCTATTTTTGGCTCTAGGCATTCCAATGAAATAGCAATATGCTCGATTTTCCAATCGTCTAAATCATCAAGTGCACATTGTAAATATTGGCGAGAATCTCTAATACCTTTCTGGCAAAGCTCATCTGCGATTTTCCCTAAAATATTTCTACCAGTGATGCTTGAAATTGCATTGGTTAATGAGTGCAATACAACATCGGCATCGCTATTGCCTTTAAGACCTTTGCCATGCTCGAACTTAACGCCTGCTAAGATTAAATCTTTACCCGACTCACCCTCGAAGGCGTGGGAGTCTTGACCAAGTCCTGTTTTAATTTTCATCGTTAAGAGGCCTCAAATAATAGTTAGCCAACGCAATATCCTCAGCCACAGTAATTTTGATATTAGACTTTGAGCCAATCACAATTTTCACTTTGGCTCCCGTTCGTGCAACAGCCTCGGCTTCATCGGTGATGTGAGCATCACCACTAACAACATTTTCTAAAGCTTTAACCAAAGTGCTAAATTTAAACATTTGTGGCGTTTGCGCTTGAAACAAACCTTCTCTATCTATGGTTTTTTGCACTTCAAAGTCATCAGCACGTTTTAATGTGTCAACCATTGGCGTTGCGAGAATACCACCATCGCCACCATCTTTTAATTCGTTAATGAGTGCTTGAACATCACTCGCTTTAACACAAGGCCTAACAGCATCATGCACCAGAACCCAATCATCTGGTTTGGCAAATTCAGCTAGAGTATTGAGCGCATTTAACACAGAATGAAAACGCTCCTGACCGCCCTCGGCAATGGCAAGCATTTTGCCGTGTTTTTGATAATTTGATATTTGAAAGTATTCATCATCTTGAGGTATGGCAACGACACAGCCAATAATATCATCCAATTTAAGCAGTGTTTTTAGGCTTTGATCAAGAATGGTCAAGCCATTTTCAAGCTGTAAATATTGTTTTGGCGTGGTTGACTTCATGCGCGAACCACTGCCGCTTGCTGGAATAATTAAGAAACAATTATGATGAGATCTTTGCATAAATCATTTTAAAATTTGCTGAGTGATAAAAATGAATAAAAAATGTGTAAAAATTTAAAATTAATAGCACTAGCTATAGATGAGAATTTTTCTGTATTTTTTAACATTTTTAGCCTCAGCCCTTTGGGATAGGGAATTTTTTTCATTTTCTTACGTTAAATTTCATCACCGGACAACAAGTAGAGTTTCTAAAATTACGCCTTGTAAAATGAAAAAAATTCCACTATCAAATCTAAAATGATTTATGCAAAGGTCTCATTGGTCTAATTCCCTATTTAAGCACTGTATTAATTAGGTTTTATTATAGATGTTTCGTCACTATTATCCGCCTCAATAATTGCATTGATTTGGTAGTAAGTTTCACCGTCTTTAACCAATCCATATTTATAGCGCGCTTTAGATTCTATCAAGATTAAGTCGCCATCACTGTAGTTATCAATTTGCTTTTGTAAGGCTTGGTTTTCTTCCTCAATTCGAGTGTTCTCGAGCTTGATATTTTCAATCATATTTTGTCGGTCGCTAACCACCATCGGAAAGCCATTAATTAAAATATTTTGTTTAAAAAGAGCGATAAATATAACAATAAAAACGAGGGTGATTTTGTATTTATAAACAAAACCTAATAATCCTAATTTTGGTTTATCTGAATTATTTTGCATTAATTGATGTACTTTGTTTTCTTATTATTAAGTAGTATGTCATTATATCGAATTGGCTTTAGTATGAACCCAAATCAATAGCAACTGGTGCACTACTCATTTAGCAGTTTTATTAAATATTGGCGAAAATCCCTTTCGCTACGCATAACAAAGAGTATATAAACTTTGTTTAATTCAAAACGATAAAAGATTCGACAAGGTTTCACAATAATTTCTAAATATTGTGTGTCGTTAAGCTCTGGTGGTTTTCTGCCGGACTGAGGAAATTCTTCAAGTTGCTCAACGGTACTGAATATTTGCTGTGCCAACTTTGTTGCAGCCGTGGGCTTGTCTAGCGCAATATATTCAATTATTTTGTCAAGATCAGAGAGGGCAGAATCTGCCCAAATTATTTGAGCCATTTACTCATTTTCTCTTTAGCTTGTTGCTGAGTAAAAACTCGATTCTCTATAAGTGCAGTTTCTCCGCGAGCAATTCCCTCAAGAATTTGCATGCGATTTTGCATCCTCTCAAAATCGTCAACATCAATAAGATAGGCAGACGGTTGCCCATGCTCGGTTATTAAAATAGGCTCTTTTGATTGACGTAAGTCAGCCAAAATTTTGGTTGCTTGTCGTTTTAGTGTGGTTACCAGTTCTGTTCTCATAAAAGTGATACTATACTATCACTTTGTAATTTGCAAGTGTTTCAGTCGCTTTATGTTATTTACATCTTAGCCATGGATAGATTATTGGTGAAATCCTTTTTCAAAAATCTTCGATTTCCTCTTTTAGGTTTTGTCACCTTTCTGCTTGTTCAGAAAGGTGACCCAAAGAAACACCCCTAAAAACAATCTCAATCTTACTAAGCTCACTCCACTAGTTTTTCTAAACTCGCCAAGGCTCAAACACCGAAAAACTTAGCGTTTTGTTTCAATAAGAAAGATTGGATTTGGTTTTTAAAGGGAATAAGTCAAAAACCAAAGTGGATTGACCACTTTTGTTTTCGATAAAACCGCACTACCATTTACTATGAAATAAATAACAATAATTTCGGGAATTTTCAATATGGATCGTTTGAAGGGGTAGAATCAATCAAAAAGAGCTGTTTAAAGGCTCTAAAAAGCTGTTTTTAAGGGCTTTTTTAAGGTTTTTAGTGCTCTAGAGAGTCTGTAGACGAAAATTTCGGAAATTATTGAAATGAATGGAAAACAATGAGAAATTTAGATAAAAAAGTTTCGTCCTCATTAATTGTAAAAGAACGCATGGATAAGTACCCAAAAATAGAAGTTGTTCGAAAGAGTGGGAACGAGAAATTTCATGTGAATGGAAATCCATTGCTACATAGTCTTCTCTCTTTTTGGCAGTGGTCTGCTTCTGATCTTGTTGGCAATGCCTTGAGAGGTATTCTTGCTGAGTATATCGTTGCATCTGCATTCGGTATGGCTGAAGGTAATAGAACCGAATGGGATGCATACGATATACAGACACAAGAAGGTATTAAGGTTGAAGTAAAGTCGGGAGCATATATTCAAAGCTGGCTGCAAAAGCAATTATCAACAATCCAGTTTAGTATTCGCCCAACCCAAGGCTGGGATTCAACGAACAATACTTATTCAACTGAGGTGGTAAGGCAGTCAGATGTATACGTTTTTTGCTTGTTGAAGCACACAAACCAAGAAACGATAGACCCTCTAAACCTGGACCAATGGGTATTTTATGTGTTGGCAACAGAGAAACTGAACCAAGATGTGGGTGCGCAGAAAACAATCACACTGGCTCGATTAAAAAAGCTAAACCCAATTATTACGTCATACGGAGAGCTAAGTACGTCTATTAAGCAAGCAGCAAGCAAGTAGCTCTAGCAGACGTACTAAAAGCGCGCGCCGTTGAATTAAACGGTAATAAACGAGATACTACTCTTTTCTAAGTAAATTATTTCTTGGTGGATTGAAGATAGGTTTTTGAAAAGTAATCGTGCAGTGGTAGCCTATCTTTGTTGAAAAGTTGGAAAATAAAGCCGATGCCAACAAGTGATAAGGATGCTAGAAAAAATCGAAGAGCTGATTGTTTGTAAGTGATGCTTTTTCTGTCAGCTTGCATAATTTCAAATTTCCATGCTTTCATCCCCAGCGTTTGTCTGCCTTTAACCCAAGACAGTGCAAAATAGCCAAAAGTCAACAACAGCATGAGTAAGAAAAAAAGTGGATTTTTTGTACCATCTTGTATGACAATTACAACAAACAGTCCAATACAAAAAACAAGCGAAAAAACCAAGAAAAAATCGTAAGTGATGGCGCCCAGTCGGCTTAAAAGTGAAACATTTGATTTCATAAGAACTTAGAAATAATGAATAAAGTTAATCTGTTTTTTTATAAACTTTCGAGTGGATTTTACCTTGATGAAGCGTGGTATTTATGACGTCACCCACGTTAATTTCACTTGTATTGTGTACGACAAAACCCTGCTCGTTGTGGGTAATGCTGTAACCACGTGATAAAGTTGACAACGGTGAGAGGATGTGTAGCGCCTTTGTTTGATTGTCTAACTTAGAAGAGTGTTCAGAGAGCGAATGTGCCATACTTTGATGCAGTCGTTCTTGCGCAAGCTTGTTTTGTTCGATTTTATAGGTAATAAATCGTGCAGGCGAGTGTTGAAGGAGCTCGGTGTTGAGCGCTTTCAGTTTGGCTTGATTAAGTGTTTTAAGTGTTTTGATGACCCAAGATAATCTTGCTTCTGCCTCGTCTAGCCTTTGTGCTTTACGTTGCAATTCTTGGCTTGGATCAATAATTCTGAGCTGTAGCTGTTGCAATACCAGTTGATTTTTTTCAAGCGTTTGATTCGTAGCGCTGGCTAAGTTTTGCCTAAATTTTTCTAACCGATTTAGAAGCTCGGTTTTATCTGGCGTAACCATCACCGCAGCCGCACTTGGGGTGGGCGCCCTTGCATCGGCAACAAAATCGGCAATGGTGGTGTCGGTTTCATGGCCAATGGCGCTTACAATTGGCTTTTTACAAGCGAAAATTGCTCTAGCAAGGCTTTCCCTGTTAAATGCCCAAAGATCCTCCATTGAGCCACCTCCGCGAGCTAGAATAATAACTTCGCAGCGTTCGTCAGCATCTGCCGTTTGCAATGCCTTAATAATTTGTTGATGAGAGTCGTCGCCTTGTACCAGTGTGTCGTAAAGGTATATGTTGGCAAATGGGTAGCGCTTATTAAGCACATTGATAATATCGTGAATAACAGCACCATTTGCCGAGGAAACAACAGCAATCGAGTTAACAGAGCTTGGAAGTGGTTTCTTGTGCTCTGCATCAAACAAGCCTTCTTCTCGTAGTTTGTTTTTGAGCTGATCAAAAGCCAGTTGCAGATTACCGATGCCCGCCGGCTCAACTTGTTGCACAACCATCTGAAAATCACCACGTGCCTCGTAGAGCGTGGGCGCACCTCTAAGAACCACAGACATGCCATTTTCAAGGGCGAATTTAAGTTTTCGCTGGTTGAGTCGAAATAGCGCACAACGGATCGAGCCACGTTCGTCTTTTAATGAAAAATACCAATGTCCAGAAGAGGGTCTTGATAAGTTTGATATTTCGCCCTGTACCCAGCAGTGAGGAATGTTGTGCTCAACCGAGCGCCGACAAAGCCCTAGAAAATCTGAGACACTGTAAATCTCGTCTAAATTAAACATCGGCTTTAAGGCAGGCAAAAATCGCGCCAGTGCCACCATCTTTTTGAGGGCAAGAACAAAAAGCTAAAATTTGTGGGTGTTGCTTAAGATAATGCACCACTTGTGACTTTATGATTGATAAGCCTTGGCTTGAGTGATAACCCTTACCGTGTATTATTTGAATAAAGCGCTCATCACGATGGTAGTGGAGAAATTTCGACAAGGACTGGCACGCCTCTCGTACGGTTTGCCCATGAAGGTCAAGGCTGTATGCATGGTCAATATTGCCCCGCTTCATTTTTTTAATGATTTTGGGCGACACCCCATCTTTAGCATAGCTTACAATTTCTGATCCAGAAATATTCGCCTCCGTTAGATAACTGTAGGATTCGAATGGCTGAGCAAAATGAGTGCTTGGTGCTTTGACCTCTTGATCACCGTCTTTATCGATCGGCAGTTGATCATCGATAGCATTTCTAAACAACGATTTGTCGTTTTCGCTAATCATTAAATGGATGAGTTTTGTACATAAAAAAAGCCCTCGTTAGAGGGCTTTATTATAGCAACGATTGTGCTATTGAATGACTATCCTGATGCTTAAATCAGGCAGTAATTGAGTGATCTTAAAGTGCTTTAATCTGTGCAACAAGTCGTGATTTTCTTCTCGCAGCTTGGTTCTTATGCATTAGACCTTTGCTAACTGCTTGGTCAACGTTTTTTTGCATTGCAGCATAGCCAGTTTGTGCTTCTTCTTTGTTGCCAGCTTCAAGTGCGTAAGTTACTTTCTTGATAAAAGTACGTACTTTAGCTCTGATTTGAGAGTTGTGCTTGTTACGCTTAATTGCTTGTTTTGCGCGTTTTTTAGAACTTGCTGAATTGGCCATATTATCTTTAATTAAAGGTAAATTACAAAACGATAGATTATAAAGTCTTAGTTGGGTTTATGCAAGCATTAGTTTTGCGTGTTTACGCTATGATCGAATTTCCAGAGATCTTTGCACAATTCATTTTTGATTTGATAGTTGGATTTTATTTATTTTACAAGGCATAATTTTAGAAGCTCTACTTGTTGTCTAGCGATAAAATTTAACACAGGAAAATAGGGAAAACATCATATCCCAAAGGGCTGAGGCGAAAAATATGTAAAAAATGCAGAAAAATTCTCATCAATAGCTAGTGTTATTAATTTTAAATTTTTTTCACATTTTTTATTTATTTTTATCACTCAGCAAATTTTAAATGGTTTGCGCAAAGGTCTCTAGCCTCTTGCAAGGTTTTTTTCTTGTTGAGCACCAAATGCCATGTTTTTCCGCCCAATGATTTCCAGAGTGAGACGGCGCGTATGCCAGCTAACAATAAAGCGCGTATGTTATTTGCAGTATGTTGGTTGCTTAAATAGAGCTGCTCGCCTTTAACCATAATGGTTGGGTTGAGGCTTCCAAGTGTATTTTTGTAGAGTTCTGCAAGTCTTGCAATAGAGTTGGAGTGGTTAATTTCGAAAAATTCTTGTTTATTGATATACTCAATTTCACTAGAAATTTTTGCCAATAATTGGCTTTGTTTCATTAGTTTCTTTTCGAGATTAATTAAAGAGATAACGTAAAGCATGATGTTTTGCATACTTTTTGTTTTCGAATCTAGAATAATTTTTAAGGAGTCGAGACCGACTTTTAAATCCTGCGGAGATTCAAAAATCTCTTCAATTTGAGAGCTTTGATTAACAATACTGCTAAGGCTTGCCTTGTTGCTTTGTGGGTTACACTGGCCAGTCGAGGCCAACTGATGAACCAAAGCTGTGCTTTGTAGTATGCTTGCAAGCGCTAAAGTTCGTTGTTTGTGATTACTCATTGTGTTTTGATTTAATAACAGCGCCGCCAAGGCAAATATCACCATTATAAAGGACAAGAGATTGGCCTTCAGTAATGGCTCTTTGACTCGATTCAAAGCGTACTTTCATCTCGTTATTTTCAAGTATCTCAATTTGGCAATTTTGTGAGGCTTGGCGATAGCGAATTTTTGCACTGCAATCGAGTGGAAAATTAGGTTTTTCGCCAATCCAGTGGATGCCGTCGGCAATTAAAATATTATGGTAGAGTAATGGATGATCCCCCTGAACCACAACTATTTCATTGCTTTCAATTCTCTTTTCGGCAACAAACCACGGCTCAGGTGAGTCGCTGAATCCGCCACCAATTTCCAAACCTTTTCTTTGACCAATTGTATAAAAAGCAATGCCGTGGTGGTGTTTAATAAAATGGCCATTCTCATCAACAATATCGCCTTCTTCTTTCGGCAGAAAGTTGTTTAAAAATTCTGAGAAGTGGCGCTCACCAATAAAACAAATACCGGTTGAATCTTTCTTCTTGGCTGTAACAAAGCCATTTTCTTTGGCGATTTCTCTTACTCGTGTTTTGTTAATTTCTCCAAGTGGAAATAGGCTTTGCGCTAATTGGTCTTGATTTAGTAGGTGGAGAAAATAGCTTTGATCCTTGCTATCGTCTAGCCCTGTCTGTAACTGATATTTCCCTTGATTTTGAATAATTCTGGCGTAGTGGCCGGTGGCAATTTTATCAGCACCAAGGTTTTTTGCATGATCAAGAAAGGCTTTGAATTTTATGTGTTGATTGCACAGAACGTCAGGATTGGGCGTTCGCCCCTTTTTGTGTTCCTCAAGAAAATGCTCAAAAACATTTTCCCAATATTCATGGGCAAAGTTAACGGTGTGTAGTTTAATTCCGAGTTTTCCAGCTACTTGTTTTGCATCTGCCAAATCCTCGGCGGCAGAACAGTGTTCTGAGCTATCATCTTCTTCCCAGTTCTTCATAAACAAGGCTTCGACTTCAAAACCTTGTTCAAGCAGTAAAAGAGCAGTGACAGAAGAGTCCACACCACCGGACAAACCGACAATGATTTTGTTGACAGTCTTAGTCATTCTGCGTTGTCGTAGGCTCTAACAATACGTTGCACAAGGCTGTGCCTAACAACGTCTTTTGCCTCAAAATTGCAGAATGCAATTCGTTTCTCACCTTTTAAAATCTTCATCGCATCAAGTAAGCCAGACTGTTTAGGGTTGGCTAAATCAATTTGCGTTACATCGCCTGTAATCACCATCTTGGAGCCAAATCCCATTCGAGTTAGGAACATTTTCATTTGCGGGATGGTAGTATTTTGCGCTTCGTCTAGGATAATAAACGCCTCATTCAGAGTGCGGCCACGCATAAAGGCAAGTGGTGCAACCTCAATGATATTTTTTTCCAGCAACTTAGCGACTTTTTCAAAGCCTAAAAACTCATACAAGGCATCGTAAATAGGACGTAAATAGGGGTCAACTTTTTCAGTTAAATCACCCGGTAAAAAGCCCAGTTTTTCACCCGCTTCAACTGCAGGCCTGACCAAAATAATCCTTCTAACACTGGAACTCTCAAGTGCTTCTACTGCTCTTGCAACGGCCAAGTAGGTTTTTCCTGTGCCTGCTGGACCAACGCCAAAAGTGGCATCTTTTTCTTCAATAGCGTTGACATAGATTTGTTGGTTGGCGCTACGAATGTGTACATGTTTGCGAGCAGTTCTAATGGTAACAACCTTAGAAGAATCGGTGCTATTTTTTTGCGACTTAATACTGAGGTCAATATCTCTGAGCTCGAGTATTTTTCCATTAGATTGCGATAATAGATCTTGAAGAACATTGATAGCTAAGTGTGCGTTATCGCCTTTAATGTTAAAATCAGCACCCTTGTTCGAGAGGGTGACATCAAGACTTTTTGAGATGTTTTCAAGGTTTTTGTCGAGAGAGCCACAAATATTGGCCAATTGATCAGAGCTTTGAATATCGAGTGTAAACTTCATTTCTGCTGTGTAAACTTTATTACTACTATTTTACTGCTTTGAACTACAAACAACAATAACTTGCTCAAACTATTGTTGAGTTTCATTTATGATGTCTTTTATGAATTATTATCGAAAAATCGTACTGACGGTATTGTGTTGCTTGTTCAGTTTAGTTTCACCACAGACCTTTGCTGAGAGTGATCATTGTGTTCTACTGGTCTATCATCGTTTTACTGATGATGGTCCTAAGTCGACCAGTGTTTCTCCTGAGATTTTTCGCTCGCATTTAAGCTACTTTCAAGCCAACGGTTTTGAAGTACTGCCACTTGATAAAGTTATTAACGCACTCAAGACAAAAAACACTTTACCGGATAAGTGCGTCAGTTTGACAGCAGATGATGGTTATCAGTCGATTTATGATAATGCTTATCCTTTGCTAAAAGAGTTTCAAATGCCAATGGCTGTTTTTGTTTCAACTAAGGCCATTGATCAACATTACTCGTCCATTATGTCGTGGGAGCTATTGAGGCAGATGTCAGATTTGATTAGTGTTTACAATCATGGCGTTAGTCACTCGCATTTGGTGGACAAAGATACCAAAGTTATTGTTGCTGAAATTACTGGTGCACAAAAAAGATTGAAGCATGAGCTGGGTGTTACAACTAAGTTTTTCGCTTATCCCTATGGAGAATTCGATGATGCTACATACGGACAATTACAGGTGTTAGATTATGTTGGTTTTGGTCAACACTCTGGGGCTATTGGTGTCAATAGTGATTGGTTAAATTTACCACGTTTTGCCATGGCAGGGTCTTATGCGAAAATGAACAGCTTTACCTTGAAGGTCAATTCTCTGCCAATGCCAATTGCTTCTGAACAACCAAAATCAATGATTATTAATGAGAGTGATAGGCCGTTATTAACATTGAAATTTTCAAGACCAATGAACGCCAATGAGCGCTATCAGTTTGCTTGTTTTGTTGTAGGTCAAAAACAGCCTGAGGTTAATTGGATTGGTACCGATAAGGTTACGGTACGCTCAATTGGGCCTTTATCGAAAGGCAGGAGTCGCTATAACTGCACAGTCCCCTCTATGCACAAAGGCCGTTACTACTGGTATTCTAAGCTGTGGCTAGCAAAGGCTGACTAACCAATTCTCCTTGTAGAGAATTACCAACACCGTCCGTTATTTTTACTGAGACGATTTGTCCAATCAGTTCTTCATCGCCAATAAAATGTGCTGTGCGCATATTCTCTGTGCGAGCGCTCAAAGTATTGCCTTTTTTAGATCTACCTTCAACGAGCACTTTTTGCACACTGCCAATCATTGATTTAGATATGGCGTCGGTGTTTTCATTGAGTGTGTCTTGTACAATAGCTAGACGTTGTTTTTTAACCTGCTCACTAACGTCATCAGAAAAACTTGCCGCTAATGTACCAGGGCGCTTGGAGTAGATAAAGCTGAAGGATTTATCAAAACCAACATCGTTGATGAGCTTCATGGTTTGATTAAAATCGTCCTCGCTTTCGCCAGGGAAACCGATAATAAAATCCGATGAAAACGATATATCTGGGCGAATTTCTTTGAGTTTTCTCAGTTTAGATTTGTATTCAATCGCAGTGTGACCACGCTTCATTAGCCCAAGAATTTTATCTGAGCCACTTTGCACTGGCAGATGTAAATGTGAAACAAGTTCGGGCACATCTCGATAA
>Ga0208335_1000737_pt1 | contig 10728 bp, 9 predicted proteins | sample DeeseametaMP0759_FD_184202 | JGI IMG/M metagenome (GOLD analysis project Ga0208335, IMG submission 184202) | Marine microbial communities from the Deep Atlantic Ocean - MP0759 (SPAdes) | ecosystem: Environmental > Aquatic > Marine > Oceanic | place: West of Cape Town, South Africa, South Atlantic...
GCCTTTTGCTTTTGCCATCAGCGGTATAAAAGCTCGACAACAATAAAAAACCCCTTTGGCATTAACCCCCATCAATAGCTCCCAATCATCATCGGTACTGTCAACGACTGTTTTTTCAATTTGAACACCGGCGTTATTGACCAACACATGCAGGGCGCCGTATTGTGTGGTAATCGTATCCCGTAGCCCCTCCACTGCAGCACGATTAGCCACATCCACGCTGTACCAATCAACCGCAGCATCTAAATCGTCCGGTCGGTCACTACGTCCACAGGTAATTACCGACATACCTTCTTGTAAAAAACGTTCAACGATGGCACGACCGATGCCTCTTGAGCCGCCTGTAACTAGGGCAATTTTTTTACACTTTTCTGTCATTTTTTTAGTGCTCCTTACATCATTATTTGAACAATTAACAATATCGCATGCCTAGGCACAAGAAAATAATAATTTTAGCATTTCATCTTTATAAACGCATTTGTTGAACTTGCGCGCTCAATCCTCCATCCAAAACCCACAGCTGGCCACTGGCGTAACCCGCTTCATCGCCAGATAACCAACTCACTAGACTGGCGACGTCAGCCGGCGTGCCGTAGCGACGCATCGGATGAATGTGGCGCACTTCCTCTTTGAGGGTTTCGATATCGCCCGATGTACCAAAAAATCTCTGTAGCATAGGCGTGTCAATATAACCTGGGCAAACGGCATTAACACGGATGTTTTCTGGTCCATAATCACAAGCCATTGCCTTAGTAAGGGCATGAATAGCACCCTTTGTCGCGCAATAGGCAGACAACTCTGGGTCAGCAATAAAACCGTCATAAGAGCCAAAATTCACAATCGAGCCACCTCCGGCTTTTCGTAACAGCGGGATTGCATATTTAGACACTAGAAAAGTGCCTGTTACGTTAATTGCGAAGATCTGATTCCATTGTTCAAGCGAGGTATCTTCGATGGTTTTTTCGATTTCAATAGCAGCAGTGTTAATAACAATATCAAGCTTGCCATGCTCACTATGGATTTTTTCCATTAGCGTTTTAATATTATCCTCGTCGGTAACATCTAACAATTCAAAACCAACATTGGCTGGCAAGTCGCCCTCCCCGCGCGTGAGATCAGCAGCAATGACGATAGCGCCTTCCTTGCTAAAGCGCTGACAAATGCTGCGACCAATACCGCCACGACCGCCTGTGACAATGGCAACTTTTCCCTCTAACTGACTCGGCATAATTTAAATCCTTATAAGTAAAAAACGAACAAAGAAAAAATGTTTTTTTGGTGTGGCGTTATTTTGCAACGGCCTTTGCATAAGCATCAAGCACCAAACCGTGAAAATGATGCACACCATGTTCGCTCAAACCCGAACCCGCCGGATCGTGCACAATGCGCCCATAATCAAAAGCCGGTGTTTCCATGCCGCGCTGAATACTTTCAACAAGATCAATATCTTCCTGCTGCAAAACATCCTCAATATAGCTAATGGCTTCAACCTCTTGCGCACTAGGCTCATTAGTTTCAAAAAAGAAATCGTAGGTTTCTATGGTACGATTTGGTCCGACAGGAATAACATTTAAGACCAGAAAATTACCTCTGCCCGGATAACGCATAAGGCAAGTATTCGGCCATAACCACCATACAGCATGGTCATCAACAGTGGCACCATCAGTACTGTAAGCTGAATTATTGGCATTACCGCCCTTAGCCATGTGGCTGGAATAAATACCGTGAGTTGTTACCTTGTAGGTTTCAAATTCCAACAACGTACAAAAATCTTTATGCGCTGTAGGACAGTGATAGCATTCGAGAAAATTATCCACGATATTTTTCCAGTTAGATTTAATATCAAATGTCAAACGATGGGCAAAAGTCAATGCATTCACATCTGGCGCGAATTCCCCAATTTCTTTTGCTAAGCCCCCAGATTGCTCTGTCAATGATAGAGCGTCAAGATCAAGATTAACGTAGATAAAACCGCAAAATTCTTCAACTTGTACCTTGCTTAAGCAAATTTCACTTTGGTTAAATTCCTCAAGGTGCTCAGTATGGCGAGCGCTACGAAGGCCGCCATCAAGATCATAGCACCAAGCATGGTAAGGGCAAACAATCATCTGCGTTTTACCTTCGCCTTGCAGCAGTTCGTGGGCACGATGTTGGCAGACGTTATAAAAAGCTCGCAAGTCTCCGCCTCCATTACGCAGCAGCAAAATACTGTGGCCTGCAATGTCTTTCACGTAATAACTACCAGTTTCGCGTAGTTTTTCTTCGTGGCAAGCCCATTGCCAGGTATTTTGAAAAATCGCGTGCTGCTCTACGGCTAAATATTTCTTTTCGGTGTAGCAACGAGCGTGCAAAGAAGATGATAGCTGCGGTTCGTTCGCAACATAGCCTGCTTTCGCTATTTTAAAATCCGCTTCTTCGAGCATTTGTTTCATAACACCCCTATTTAAAATTTATTCAACGCCATCTTCTTGTTTTGCAATTGTTTTATTATATTTTATTTTTGTTCTTGACAAGAGACCCAATCCTAATGATAAAATTTCCCCTATTTCCTTGTTTTAACGAGCAAATCCTATGACGATACAATCGATCAAAGTTACAAACGCAAACTTAAAAGTTCAATGGCATGATGGCATCACAAGTGACTATTCTTGGCATTGGCTAAGAGATCATAGTGAAAGCCAAGAAGATTTGCACCCTACGACCCTTCAACGCCAAGTTGACACTCTCAGTGCCCCTTTTAATAGCACGGTTGACAAAGTTTTTCTTGATGAAGATCATAAACGTGTTCACATCAAGTGGGCTGATCAAAAGCAAAGCACACTGTCAGTCGCACTACTTAAATCAATGGCTCTATCCGTATCATCCCAACCCAAACCGTTAGGGTCTGCTGAAATATGGCATCGTTCAAGCGACATCCAGAATTTACCTGAAATGACATACGACTCGTTGATGAGTGACAATGATGGCGTTAAAACTTGGCTCAATCACATCCAGAGAACGGGTTTTGTATTGCTGCACGACTCCCCTGCCACACCTGAAGCAACTCAAGCAATGATGGAGAAAATTGCCTATATAAGAAATTCGATTTTCGACGCATTCAGCGTTTGGGACAACAAAGCCGCCAATCATGAGGATACAGCATACACTTCACTTGCTATCGAGTTACATACAGATGGTACTTACGTCCACGATGCACCAGGTCTGCAAACTCTACACTGCTTGCAAAGGGAGGCGATAGGCGGCGACAATCAATTTATCGATGGCCTGGCTATTGCTGATGAAATGCAACAAAAGCACCCTCAAGCGTTTGCAACACTTTGTAACGTTCAAGTGCCCGGACACTATATTGGCGAAAACATTCATCTGCAAACACATAGATCAGTCTTTCGTACAAATAGCGATGGAGAAGTGTTGCAAGTTAGCTTTAACAATCACGATCGTGCACCATTTAGGCTGCAAGAAGATGAAATGGCGCGCTTTTACGAAGCTTATGGAATTTTTTATCGTTTAGCGCATCAATCTCGCCGACAATTTCAATACTGCTTAAACCCAGGCACAATTCTGACTTTTGACAATTGGCGCCTATTGCATGGGCGTGCATCACTGACAGGTTATAGACAATTGTGTGGTGGTTACCATAACAGAGAGGACTTTGAAAGCCGTCTACGCTCAATTGATAAACAATAATTAGAACCCCTACATCAATAGATAATTCTTTTGAGTTTCCAGCTTACTACCGGGGTTGTGTTTTATAAAACTTGCACTCTGTTTGTTTAACAAACGCCCGGCGGTAATACACAGTCGGCACCCAATTGGCCGTGTTGTGACTTTAGTAGGCGATAGCGAGAATGAACAAGGTCTCTGTCCATTTGACACAGTTGCAAATTTCTTCTAGTAGAAGTTCCCTCGAAAGAACTGCGACCATGCATGACCAGCTGATTGTCAAATACAAAAGCCTCGCCTGACTTTAAGTTTGTCTTAACAGAGAACTCACCGCCACACACCATTTCTGATAATTTGATCAGGGCTTTGTAAAAGTCATCCATCAAATCAGGATTGATATCTAGCGTTGCCATCGAACGCTCATGAAACCTAAAGCCACACACTTGGCCTTCTCTATCCAATTTGATGATTGTTGCTTCCGCTCGTAAATGCACATCTTTACCCTGATCAACCACATCCTCACGATAACGAATAAAAGGCACGGCAATTGACGAGAGAAGAGCGAAAGCTTGTGGGTCTAATTCTCTTAATTTCTCACAAACCGAAACTCCATTTACAATTTCTGACTGACCGCCACCCTCATCACTGGCTTCCAGACAGTACAGAACTCTGATGCCTGGTGGAGAGTAACGGTATGGGTCATCGGTATGAGGGTCAAGCGCCTCACTTGACTGAGATAAATCCCAAACCTTGGGCTCCGAGATTAAATTAAAAATTCGGCCAAAATCATTAAACGTCAGTGGGCTTAAATAAGCTTCAAATAACTCAATACTGTCGACTGTTGTCGGTAGGTTTACGACATAAGAAAAGCCATTATTAACAACACATTCTAGCAAATTAAGATGTGTTTTGTTATTCGGCGCTAAATCCTTATAATCTATACGCACTTCTTGCAGATCAAGGGTGTGGTTCCACAATTTGCAGTTTTGTTTTTTTGCAAGCCTAGAGCTTTCCTCGCAACAATGAGCCCTTAACCATTTGGGGTCAAAGAAACTGCTCAGTTCTTCGTGCATCCATTGCACAACAACCTGCCCAGAGTCGTTTGTTCTTACGCTTTCGATCGAGGGCTCTTTCGCCATCGCTCTGAGTGTAAAGCTCCTAACAGCCGACAACTTATCGCCACCGGATTGGCAATTATCTCTAAGCCAGTATGCATTGTATCGACTGGTGTGGTTATCACTCCAACGAACAACAACATCACGACCAACAACGGACAATTCTTTGATTGCAGAGTTTTTATCACTAACCGGGTAGCGCGTTTTTAATACATTTGACTGCATGATTTTCCCAAATCTTTGATAGCCGTCAAAGTCTAAATCCATATCTTGAGACTGTCAATCGAAATTTATTAAACCATAAACAGCTATTGATAGCTTAATAGTTCAACGGTATGATACGGAAAAACTTGAAAATACACTTTTATGCAAACATCGTATGACTACTTGATTGCTGGCGCCGGATCAGCAGGATGTGTGCTTGCGCGTAGACTCTCAGACGCCGGCAATAAAGTGCTATTAATCGAGGCGGGCATGGGTGATGAATCTTGGGTGTTGAGAATGCCTGCGGGCTTGCGTTCAGCCTTTAAACCCAGCTCAAAGTACAATTATTGGTTTAAGACTGTAGAACAAAAGCACCTTGACAACAGATTAATTGACCAACCCAGAGGGAAAGTTCTGGGCGGCTCGTCATCCATCAATGGCATGACGTGGCTTCGAGGTCACCCACTTGATTACGACCGCTGGGAAAAAGAAGGCGCCACAGGATGGGCTTGGTCGCAGTGCTTTGATTACTTTAAAAAGATTGAATCAAGTGAGGTTGATACTCAGTACCGAGGTCAAGGTGGCTTGATCAAAACTCAACGCCAAAAAAACTTAAGTCCATTAAATGCAGCCTTTATAAAGTCGGGTGCTGAAGCGGGCTTTAAGCACACAGACGATGTTAATGGCTACCAACAAGAAGGTGTATGTCGCTTCGACACAAGTGTTAATAATGGTATTCGAAATAGCACTTCTTTTGGCTACCTTCACAGTCAAACCAGCAACGACAATTTAACTATCTTGCTTAATGCTCAGATCCACAAAGTCTTGATGACACATAATACAGCTGAGGGTTTACATGTTAAGTACAAAGGTCGCTTTATCGACTTTTCTGCAAAAAAAGAAGTGATACTCTCGACGGGAGTATTTGGTACGCCACAATTACTTATGCTTTCAGGAATCGGTGCAAAACAGCATCTTAATGAGCACGGTATAAAATCCGTAGTCGACCTGCCCGGTGTTGGCGAAAATCTGCAAGATCACTTGGAGTGCCACATTCAAATTGAAACAAAAGAACCTGTATCTCTGAATAGGGAATTACAACCCCACCGAATGCTGATGGCAGGGATAAAATGGTTTGTTTTTAAAAAAGGCGTGGCCTCAGTCAGTCAATGCCATGTGGGTGCTTTCTTAAAGAGCGCAGACTTTATCAAGCATCCCGATATACAGTTTCATTTTTTTCCATGCTTTTTTGATAAAAACTGGATTCCTCAGCCGACTACCTATGGCTATCGTTTAGGTGTTGGCCCAATGCGACCCAGTAGTCGAGGCAATGTTCGCTTGCAAAGTGCTAACGTACAGGACCCACTACTTATTGACCCAAATTACATGTCCAGCGAACAGGACTGGAAAGTTATGCGTCAAGCGATGCGCCTAGGCCACAAACTCTTGACTCAAAAGGCCTTTGAAAAATTTCATTATCGACAGGACACACCAGCAATTAACATGCGCGACGACAAGGCGCTTAATGCCTTTATTCGCAAAGACTCAAATAGCGCATATCACCCTTGTGGCACATGCAAGATGGGCTCTGAAAGCGATCCAAATACTGTCGTCAACCCAGAACTGCAAGTGGTGGGGTTAAATAAATTGCGTATAGTCGATGCATCGGTGATGCCTTCACTGCCCAGTGCAAACATAAATGCAGCGACCGTTATGATTGCAGAGAGAGCCAGTGATATGATATTAAAAACAAAAACTGAAAAATCCAAAATATTGCCTTTTGCTTAATCGCTAATCAGCCAAAGAGCAAGACATTAAAGGCTCTCGGTACTGGCAACTATGGGAAGGCGGCTCAACCGATTAACTCAACCAAGCAGTTACGTACAAATCAATCAACGCTCAATATCGCTCTAAGAAGCCAACATAGGCGTGTAGTCGTTCATCGTCACAGCGCAAAAACGCTTAATTTTAAGTGTGTCCCTTGTTGCTTCATCCAAGCAAAATAATGCGCGATTGAGCGCCTCGGTCAGTTCGCCAGACTCACAAAACGGATTGTCTTTGTGCGTTACTATGGGTGGCGCTGCACTTTTCGATGACTGACCAATGATTTTTAGCTCGTCCCGATAAAAAGGGTTAATAGTACATAAATAGCAAAACGTTGCAGCATCGATGGCTGCTAAGGTGGATTCGCCTTTTAAGATGGATTTAATACTTTCAAGATGAGAGCCGCTTATCATCACTCGGCCAAAAAACTCTTCAAGATTACTATCACTTGCCAACTTTAGCTCTTGTCGAAAAACATTGAGACCACTATTTGAACAAAGACTGTTGACGGCGATAGACTCTCCTTTGGCACTCAGAATCGATGCAATCTTGCTATTTTTCTGCACAACAAAATAGCTATAGTATTGAGCCCCAGTCACCCCTTGTATCTCAAACTGCGGTGCTGAGAGTGGTAAAAGATGCTCAGCATATCTGTTTAACAGCGGGTAGCCACATATATGGCTAAGACAGGTGTTTTTAGCGAGAACTACCGATTCTTCTATGGTGTTTACAATACGCTTCGGGAATTCAATTTCTGGAAAAAAATCTGCAGTTTGGTTAAACAACCGCTGCCATGCACCCTCTATTTCAGAATTTAGAGAGTACATTCCTAAAGCGATTTGTTTATTCACTTCCATTGCTCAAAGCCCAAATGTTTAGGGTGTGCGACAGGCTTAAAAGCGTGTTTTACAAACCATCTCAAATATCCATGCTCAACAAATCTGCCATTCTTCTCTTCATAGTGGGTTTGTTTTGAGTCGTATTCTTTGCCCAGTTTGTACCAGCTCATTGTGGGGTGCTCATGATGAATAGCGTGGTAATTATTGTTAAGATACAATATTCGCATTGGCCAAGAAGCTTTCATAATAATTGAACGGTGATTGGGCTCAGCAGCCACCCTGTGCTCATAAAAACTGCGCAAAAGTATTACGGATTGGGCAAAGTACGCACAAATAATATATATAAAAATATTGACTTCAAAAAACAGTCCGACCAACAATAACAATATCAAGGCAAGACATTCGTGCAAGATCCAGACGCGGCCACTCGTTGAAGCGGGTTTTTTAACGCTCTCAATCATTTGTTTTTTAAGGCCAATAAAGTGCTGCAGTGGCGCCAATAGTAAGCGTCCCAACAAAGTCATGTTGAATAATGCTAATTGTTGGCGCCACTTTGAAAGTGTGTTCCATCAGTCTTTACTCAGAAAATAACTCTCAGGATCAATACCAGGAATCGTCAGATCTTCGTTATTATGGTGTGCTAAATGAGTGCGTTTATACACGGGATACGGATACCAAAGCGCCAAAGGCGGGCAAGCCAAAAAGTCATTTAAGTTTTGGTTATTACTAGGGTTACCATGTAACAACTCGTGCTGAACCGAGCCGTGAAACGCCAACACAATCACCAATAAAATTGATGCGAAGGGGATGCTTTCAAAACTCCTAAGAACAATCAACCAAAGCGCATAAACGCCAATAATTGCAAGCCATGTTGGCCACTCACGCAAGTTATTGGTGGCTGCTGAATTAGTCATCGTTGAACTGGCATTGAATAGGGCACTAATGATACATACAATAAAATGATTGCATCCATAATCAAATCAAAATATAATCGCAGGGTTACAGATCTTTAGAGAAAGGCATGAAAATCAAATTTGCAACATATAACATTCAATACGGTGTTGGACAGGATAATCTTTACAATCTTTCACGCATTGCAGACAGCCTAAAAGAACAAGATATTATATGCTTGCAGGAGGTCACAACCAACTGGCAAGTCTGTGAAAGCGACAATCAGCCAGAAGTCTTAGCAGCCAAACTGAATCTTTATGCGGCTTATGCCCCAGGTTTTGAAGTTGACGATAGCTCTAAAGATGATAATGACATAATCACCAATACCCGTAGAAGTTTTGGCAATATGGTGCTTTCACGTTGGCCGATTCTATATTCTCGAGCGCACTCCCTGCCAAGGCCTGCGACAGCAGCGGTTGATGATTTTTACCCTTTAGTTGACTTGCCGCGTGTTGCACTTGAGGTGGTTATAAATATTAATGGCAGGCCTTTACGCTTTATCTCTACCCATTTAAGTCACCTACCTGGCGAACAACGAATAGCTCAGATAAATACCCTAAAATCACTCGTCACAAACCTGCCAAATGAGAAATCCCTTTGGGATGATGACCCACAATTATCCGTCTACACTGATGGTTTAACGGCGCCATTAGTCCCCAATTCCACATTGATTGCTGGAGATTTTAATTTCGAGGAAGATGGTCTTGATTACACCGAAATGATCAAACCGCTACCCGACTCAACCGACACTTTGATTGATGGCTGGCTTGCAAGCAAAAAACGTACATCTGACGAAAACACTTGTTTAGAATATGATGGTCGACTCACCCGCTTGGACTACCTCTTTATAACACCAGATTTAAATAATTGCGTTATAAGCGCCAACACCGATCAAGATAACTTATCATCAGATCACTTTCCCTTGTTTTTTAAACTTGAATTGTAAGAGGTACTTAAAATGAAAAACACGTATAAACAACAAAGAATTGACTTGGCCGCTGCCTTCCGCTGGACTGCAAAGTTGAATATGCATGAAGCAGTAGCGAACCACTTTAGTCTCGCTGTTTCAGATGACGGTCAAGAATTTTTGGTTAATCCAAATGGCCGTCATTTTTCTAGAATTAAGGCCAGCGATCTTCTTTTACTAGACGCTAACGATTCAAAAACCATGGAGCAAGAGAATGCACCCGACCCCACTGCTTGGGCGATTCACGGCGCCATTCACCGCAATCATCCTGATGCACGCTGTATCATGCATATTCATTCAAAATTTGCGACCATACTGTCTAGTCTGGAAATTACCGAAATCCCGCCAATTGACCAAAACACTATGCGTTTTTTTAAACGCGTCTCTTTCGATACCGGCTATGACGGTATGGGCTTGGCAGACGAGGCGGAACGATTAAGCGCCTCACTGGGCAATAATAAGGTATTGGTATTGGGTAATCATGGCGTACTGGTTGCTGCCCAAAGTGTATTTGAAGCATTTGATGTGCTGTACTATTTTGAACGTTCTTGCGAAACTTTGATTGGCGCTTATCAAACTGGTAAAAAATTAAGAGTTGTTAGCGATGAGATAGCCGAGAAAACGGCTCAACAGTGGCAACACATGTCTAGCTTAAGTAAACTTCATTTTGATGAATTAAAAGCCATTCTTGACGACAAAGGCTCTAATTACTCAAGCTAACAGCGCATCATCGATGATGACTGCAACAATGTTAAAGAAGTTTGTCCTATATTTTTTTTGGCCAATTGCTTGTGGCATCTCTATCCAATCAATTTTTCGAAAAATCACGATGAGCAGCTATAATACGATAATCCACCGACCTCAAAGAGTTCGGACGGCTTCAATCTGTAGTATTTCTCTTCCACGTCCTTAGACTGTTCTGCGTAAGGTTGCGTTATGACATCTTGCAGTTCTCGAACTAGAGAGTAGTTCCTCTCGCTTGCTTGCTGATACGCAGGCATAACGAACCACTCTCGCAAACTGTATTTTGGGTTGACGAGTTTCATCTGCTTAGAGAGCTCCTTACAGGAGTGAGACGCAGTAGTATTCACGTTGGTCGAACTGCCACTGAGTAATTTCCATTTTATAAGCCACTCAGACCAGCGCTTATCCATTCCTTGTGACG